>UMIC01009669.1_pt1 | contig 155162 bp, 148 predicted proteins | sample 1965681 | NCBI WGS metagenome assembly UMIC01 (sample SAMEA4836114, study PRJEB28245) | human gut metagenome | biome: gut microbiome; material: fecal sample | place: Denmark | collected 2008
TAGTTCATATAAATATGTGTCCAGGATTCTGGGTACATATCAGCGAGATCTCCCACCGTTTTACTTACTTTCAGGCCCTCTTCTGCAAAGGTAGATGCCCACTGACTGACAGCCTGTTCACTGGCCCCCGCACAGGTCATCATCAGCATTACCACCCAGAAAATCTTTTTGCCAAAAAGTTCACCAATCGTAAGCCCTTTCTCACCCTCTTCATGCAGCGAATAGATTGGCGAAAACAAAAAGACGATTCCATTCAGCACCGGAATAACTGCCCAGATATGTGCAAGGATCTTCCAGTTTTCAATTCCCATCGTACTGAAGAAAATAGTTGAGATCAGTACTACTCCGACATGTCCCCAACAATAAAACGAATGCAGAAGGCTCATTGCTTTTTCTTTATTATCTGTCGGACATGCCTCAATAATCGGACTGATCAGTACTTCAAGCAAGCCTCCACCTACTGCATAAATGGCAACAGCAATCAGGATTCCGGCAAAAGGATCTGCTGTAAGCTCCGGAAGCAATGTCAATGCCAAAAGGCCGACTGCTGAACAAATATGCGCGATTGTCACCGATGCTTTGTATCCGATTCGGTCTACAAAACCCGCAGACAAAAGATCTATCAGAAGCTGGATTATAAAGTTGATCGTGATCAGAAGTGTAATCTTTGACAGCGGAATCTGGTATGTCTTCTGAAACGTTACAAATAATAATGGTACAAAGTTATTGACGATTGCCTGCACAATATATCCTACAAAACAGGCATACATCGTTCTTTTATAAGATGTTTTCATTATTTCTCCCGTTGTTTTAAATCTTTTTCTGTCATAACATCTGCATCCTGACTTCCGACATCAGTTGTTCTACCAGCGCCCTGTCCGGCGGCTTTGTGCCGACAGTTGTCACAGCACCTGCCGAGACAGCCATACAAAGTCTTACCATTTCTTTTTCTGAAAGCTTTCTGTCATGGGCATATGCAAGTGCAGCCACCATCGCATCTCCCGCACCGACTGTGGAATGTGCTTTCACTGGCAAAGCAGGACAGTTTATCTTATAGTTTTCTCCTGCAAAAACAGCTCCGTCTTTTCCCATAGAAACTGCCACTGTCTGTATTCCTTTTTCGTGGAAGTTTTCTGCGGTTTCAATAATTTCGTGAACAGTCAGAACGTGATCTGTGCCAGTGTATTCTTCAAGTTCCGACCGGTTTGGTTTTATGATATCCGGAACTGCCTTTAATGCCAGCCGAAACAATTCTCCATCTGCATCCAAAAGAACTTTGCCACCTTTTTTATGGACACATTCTGTCATCTCTGCATAGATAGTTTTTCTGACTCCGCTGGGAACACTTCCTGCAAGAACGACCAGTGTCTCTTTGTCTGTATACGCACAGATTTTCTGAATCAGCGCTTCTGTCTGCTTTTCCGTAATTGCCGGTCCCGGTTCATTGAGCTCTGTCACACCTCCGACACAGTCAAAAATTTTTGTGTTGGTTCTCGTATCTCCATCCACATAGATAAAATCATGACGGATATTCCGGGCATTTAATACATTTTCGATTGTCATGCCGGTATTTCCTCCAAGGAACCCCATAGCAAGACTTTCCCCTCCAAGCGCATGGATCGTTTTGGAAACATTAATTCCCTTGCCGCCGGCATCATACTCAATCCGCCGGATACGATTCAGAGCGTATGGCTGAAATTTGTCAACCTCCACCGTCTTGTCGATTGCCGGATTCATGGTTACTGTTATGATCATTTTTTACTCCTGTAACTTTTAGCAGCGATTTCTTTTGTTTACGAAATAATTAAGGATTCCGCCTCCGACAATGATCACCATTGCCACTGCTACGACACGTTTGGCCGCCTCCTGCGGAAGCTGACTCTTAGATCCGATAGAATCTGAATAAAACGTCAGATTATAGTCGATCTCATGTGGTGCTCCCATTGCAGTGGTATCTGCGATTACAGGCAGTGCCTCATCCATGGAAAGCACCGGAATCTCAAAGACGGAATTCATTCCCTCTTCATTTGTCGGAAGATATTTCTCTCCGTCCACGATCATGTAATCATAATTGGAACTGCTCCACTGAATCTGGGCATATGCCTTCCCGTCTTCTACCGTAAGGATCGTCGGGGAAGTTACACTTGCCTTACCACTTCCACCTTCAAGATCTACCTGTATGGAATATTCCCCGTCCTCTTTATCGACTGACATTCCGTCCGCCTGACATACACCGGAAAAAACTACAATTCCTGTAAATGCCGCCGCAAGCAGCCAGGTAATTTTTTTCTTCATAATTTATTACTCCATTTTCTCATTTTCTCACCTAATATAACACAGCAAATCTCACATTGCAAACACTATACACTTCTAGTATAATAAAAAGAATGTGATTTAAATCAATATTAAAATTATCAGGAGGATTTTTATAATGAAAGGAACTTTATTTGGAGTTGGCGTCGGACCTGGAGATCCGGAATTAATGACACTGAAAGCAGTACGTATGATCCGTGAAAACGAGGTCATTGCAGTACCGGGTGCTGATGTCAGAGAAACCGTTGCTTATAAAATTGCTGTTCAGGCAGTACCGGAGCTTGCAGATAAGGAACTTCTTCCAATCTACATGCCGATGACCCATGATGCCGAAGAATTGGAACGCAATCATGCAAAAGGAGCCAAGACTCTTGAATCTTATCTGGATCAGGGAAAAAATATTGTTTTCCTGACTCTCGGGGATCCATGTGTTTATTCTACATTTTCTTATCTGCAGCATCGTGTGGAAGCAGACGGATATCATACAGAACTTGTCAGCGGAATCACTTCTTTCTGTGCTGCCGCAGCTCGCCTGAATATTTCTCTGTCCGAATGGAACGAACAACTTCACATCATTCCAGCCGTCCACCGTCTGGACAATGAACTGGCAGAATCCGGAAATTATATTCTGATGAAATCCGGCAAAAAAATGAATCAGGTAAAGGAAATCCTGGCCCGAAGCGGTAAGGATGTTCTGATGGTTGAAAACTGTGGTATGCCGGATGAGCATATTTACCACAGCGTAGAAGAAATCCCGGATGATGCCGGATACTATTCTCTGATCATTGCAAAGGAGCACAAATGATCGAAACCAGAAATCTGACAAAAACTTTTGACAATTTCACGGCTGTAGATTCTCTGGATCTGAAAATTGAGACCGGAGAGTTTTTCGGTCTTCTCGGTCCCAACGGTGCCGGTAAAACAACTACGATCAGTCTTCTTTCGACACTCCTTCTTCCTACAAAGGGTGAAATCCTGATCGATGGTCAGAAACTTACCCGAAACCGTCCGGATCTGAAGCGCAAGATCAGTGTGATCACACAGGAATATTCCATGCGTCAGGATATGAATATGGACGAGATCATGGAATACCAGGGCCGTCTTTATTTTATGCCTCGTAAGGAGATCAAACGACGCACGGAAGAGCTGCTGGAATTCTGTGATCTGATCAAATTCCGCAAACGTACAGTACGTAAACTTTCCGGCGGTATGAAACGTAAGCTGATGGTTTGTCGTGCACTTCTGACAGATCCGGAAATTCTGCTTCTTGATGAACCGACTGCCGGTATGGATGCATTGTCCCGTCGTCAGATGTGGAATCTTCTCCGCAAGCTGAACGGTAAAAATCTGACTATCCTGCTCACAACACATTACATGGAAGAAGCACAGAATCTCTGCAGCCGTGTGGCACTGATGGATCATGGCAAACTGGAGGAAGTCAGCACACCATCTGCCCTGATAAACAGTCTCGGTAATTATACTGTAGATGAATTTTCAGGTGATGAAACAAAAAGTCACTATTTCCACACCCGTGAAGAAGCGATTGCCTATCTCTCCGGTCTTTCCGGTCAGGCTTCCTTACGTGAAACAACGCTGGAAGATGTTTTTGTCGAACGTGCCGGCAGACATCTGATGCCATCATAAGGGGGACTGAGTATGGGAATTATTACGATTTTATGGGAAAAATGGGTGGAATTCCGAAGAGATTTTTATAAAATCACTCTGGCCGCGATGATCGCACCTCTGATGTATCTTGTTGTATTCGGAATGGGTATCCAGACGATATCGCACGGAGAACCATATCTTAACTTTTTGATTCCGGGTGTCGTCTCACTGACAACTATGAACGGAAGTTTTAATGCAATCGCGCAGAATCTGAATGTACAGCGTCTTTATGAGAAGGCATTTGACCAGGTTATGATCTCACCGACACCTCTGTGGCAGTTTATCGCAGGACAGATCATCGGTGGAAGTCTTCGTGGTTTTTATGCCGGTGGAGTGATCCTGATTCTGACACTGCCGATTGATACAGGTCTGATCTTTAATGGATGGTCTTTTCTGATCATGTTTTTGAATGGTGCTGTCTTTTCTGCAATCGGTGTTGTGGTTTCTTTCCTTGCAAAGAACCATGCAGATGTGCCGCGTTTTTCGAATTATATCATTATGCCGATGGCATATCTCTGTAATACGTTTTTCTCTACGGAAAAGCTGCCTGGGATTCTCGGAAAGTTTGTGTCTGCGCTTCCGCTTTCACAGACCAGCCATATGATCCGAAGTATTTCCGCAGGGGAAGGCCTTCAGATGACGGGAATCGCCGTACTGGGGGCATATCTCGTGGTGTTTACTGCGATTGCGTCGTGGTTTATATATAAAAAGAAGAATCTGTAAGGGTATTATTTACGAAAAGGTGACACCCTCGCTGGTTTGAATTTGCGGCTGATTTGTTGTCTGTTGAAAAAACAGGAAAGCTTCGTACGATCTGTGAGTTCACTTTCTGCAGGAGTCTCTGGAAGTTCTTAGATATGTTCTGGCTGCTTTATGAGGAAAAATTGCACTGTCCGAACCTTCGGCGAGTTTGCAATTTTTTCGAATGCTTTTTGCAGACAGGTTATATCTTAGCACTTCCGGACTCCGAAGCCTGTGATCGAACAGATCGTACGAAGCTTTCCGTAGTTTCAACAACGCCTAAAATCAGCGGGCTAACTCATACAAATACTTCTCAAAACAAATTCCTTCATTGCGGTCTGTCTCTTCTTCAACCGCATCGCGTATCCCTTTCGCAAGAAAATTTACTGCTTTTCGGACAGATTCTACTGTATCCGTTCCTTTCACCATTCCGGCACTTAAAACCGACGCAAACAGATCTCCCGTTCCGGAGTAACTGCCCCCGACTTTCTGCGCAGTTACCCATTGAACAGAATCTCCTGCACAGATCAGGTTTCCTATCTCCTGCACTCCGGCTTTCACCGCAAAATCAATCCCGGTAATCACCACTTCTGTCTCATACTCCATTGCAAGCATATTCCCGGTCTCTTCCACAAACTCCTTTAACTCTTTTTCCGCAAGATTACTGATCTTGCTCCAGATTTTATGCGCATGTTCCCTGCCGTGAAGCAGCAACAGCGCTTCCGTCAGATTCGGTGTGATCACAGCTGCCCGTTTCACCAGAAAACGCATTTTTTCACAAAGTGCTTCCGTGTAGATCGGATACTCCTCTCCGTCATCTCCCATTACAGGATCGACGAGAATCTTTACATTCTCTCCTCCAAACTGTTCTATAAACGAAACAACCTTATCTGCCTGTGCCGCATCCGCAAGAAATCCCGTATAGATTCCATCCGGATGAAAATCAAGATTCTTCCATTCATCCATGAATTTATCCATACGGTCTGTATAATCATCACAAAAATAGGACGGAAAACCTGTCTGACAGCTCAATACTGCAGTCGGCAGCGGACATGCCTGGATTCCCATCACAGAGATCACCGGAATTGCCGCTGTAAGAGAACATTTTCCCAGTCCTGAAAGATCATTTAATACTGCAATTTTTTTCAATCTGAATTCTCCTTATCTTGCATTTCGTCACATTCTGGTTTAGAATAGCACCTAAGTATATTTAGAAAAATAACCACTTTTATTCATTTTTAAGGGGACAGTTTATGAGTTTATCATTTCATTCAAATAAAGAAAGTCTGTATCTTCAGGTATATGACCATTACAAAAATCTTATTATAGAACACCGTCTTCCGGCAGGAAGTCGTATGCCTTCTCTCCGCAAATGTGCTGCCGAATTAAAGCTCAGCCGTACCACGATTGAGAATGCCTATCTCCAACTTGCTGCTGACGGCTATATCATTGCACGCGCGCAGAGTGGATACTATGTGACCGACATTGCCGCGCAGGATCCGGTATCACCTGTATCCCGCCATTCGAATCTTCCACCGGTAAAGTATGACTTTGCCTCCAATGGTGTCGATCATGAAAGTTTTCGCTTTGATCTGTGGCAGCGCTATCTGAAAAGCGCCCTTCGCCAGAGCGAACGTCTCCTTTCCTATGGAGAGCCACAGGGAGAAGCCGATCTGCGTCAGGTGCTTGCCGACTATATCCGCCAGCGGAGAAATGTAAACTGCTCTGCCGATGATATTGTCATCGGCGCCGGCATGCAGAGTCTTTTGAATATTCTCTGCCCTCTTATCCGTGACAAAAAGACTGTTTCTTTTCCGAACGCTTCTTTTGTACAGGGAAGTACGATCTTTGCAGATTATGGTTTTGATGTACGTTACCGTAACAAAGACTGTGATGTTATTTATGTTTCCCCTGCTCACATGACAAAATGGGGAGAGATCATGCCGGTCAGCCGTCGTATGGAACTTGTGCATCATGCTTCCGAAAATGGCAGCCTGATCATTGAAGACGATTATGAAAATGAATTCGTCTATTTCCAGCGGCCGACACCTTCACTCTTTAATCTTGCCGGCGGACACGGAGTTGTTTATATTGGTTCTTTCTCCCGACTTCTGCTCCCGTCCATCCGCTTAAGTTTTATGGTTCTGCCACCTTCTCTGTCCAGACAATACGCGGCGGTTGCAGAGCGATACAGCCAGACCGCCTCTAAAGTTGAACAGATTGCTCTCTGTCAGTTCATACGTGACGGACATCTGACTTCACAGACAAAAAAATTAAAAAAGTTATACGCTCAAAAACTGAAAGAACTTAAAAATGTAGTTCAAAATATGTTTGGTGAAAGCTGTACAATTCAGACCGGTGCTGCCGGAACAAGCCTTGCCCTGACTGTTCCATATACCCGCACAGGCCTTGAACTAAAAAAAGAAACCCGCATGAACGGGCTCTCACTGCTGATTCTCGAAGAAAGCGCAGATACGATCACACTTCTGCTTTCCTGTTCTTCGATTTCAACAGATGAATTTGAACCTGCATGCCGGCTTCTGAAAAGTATTCTTATTTAGTCTCGACGGTTATCAATCATATACAGCAGTGCATTGCAGATACATGCTGCAATGTTACTTCCGCCTTTACGTCCTCTTGCAACAATATACGGTGCACCGGATTCCATGATCAGCTCTTTTGACTGTACCACATTGACAAAGCCAACCGGCACACCGATGATCAGATTCGGATTCAGTTTACCTTCTTCAATCAGCTCATAAAGACGAACCAGTGCTGTCGGCGCATTTCCAATCGCAAAAATCAGTTTTTTATCCAGAGAAGCAGCCTTATCCATACTTGCCGTCGCACGGGTCGTTCCGTTCTCTTTTGCAATTTTTGCGACATCTTCGTCCGACATAAAGCAGTATACTTCGCCGCCGTAACGGGCAAGTGCACGTTTATTGATCCCCGCTTTCGCCATTTGTGTATCTGTCACTATACAGGCTCCTGCTTTGATCGCCTCAAGTGCGCGCTGTACGACTCCTTCAGAAAAGCAGAGGTTTTCTGCATAATCAAAATCTGCACTTGTATGGATACATCTTTTGACGATCAGCTCCGTTCCCGGCACCAGCTGTGTATCCCCAAGCTCCTCCGTAATGATCTCAAAGCTTCTCTTTTCGATCTCCATCGGTTTTACATTTTCAAGTTCTACTTTCATTCCTGTGCCTCTCTTTCTGTCTCGATTCCCTCTTCCAGAATTTCATAGATCCGTTTCATATCCAGATGTTTTCGAAGCTCCGAAGCAAGAATATTATACTGTGTTTCTTTAAATGCCGCAAAATCTACGCCCGCCATATCAGAGACATCGATGCCTTTTTTTTCTCCAACTGCACGCACAAGCCCCATTGCCACATCTTCTTTATCAAAAATACCATGCACGTAGGTACCACATACATTCTTTCGGAAGGTACCCTCTGTTTTTTCTGTTCCAGTTACACTGTCACAGGTAAAGGTACTTGCAGTCGCACCGTCTTTTCGTCTGCTCTCTCCCATGTGGATCTCATAACCGGTAAATTCCACATTGGAAAGTGTCTCGAATTCCTGATCCATCTCCAGAAATCTTCCGTTTACCTGTGTCCTTGTTTTCTTTTCTGCAAAAACCGTATCCATAGGAAGAAGTCCCATTCCGCGCATACTTCCACCGGCCTCGACACCATACGGATCACTTAAAGTCTCACCAAGCATCTGATAACCACCGCAGATTCCGAAGATAAGCGTACCTGATGCTGCCGCCTTCAAAATTAATGTTTCCATGCCACTTTCGCGAAGCCACTTCAGATCCTCCATGGTGTTTTTGGTTCCCGGTAAAAAGATCACATCCGGATGCATCAGATCTGATGGATGCTGTACATACCGAAGTGATACTCCCGGAATACTTTCCAGCGGATTAAAATCTGTAAAATTTGAAATGCGTGGTACACGGATAACAGCCATATCAATCTGTCCGACTTCCTGCGGACGCTCAAAACGTTCGGTAAGGCTGTCCTCATCTTCCACCTGAATGTTCATATACGGTGCAACACCAACAACCGGAATGCCACATTTCTCTTCGAGCATAGCAACTCCCGGATCCAGAATAGTCTTATCACCGCGGAATTTATTGATGATCAGACCTTTGATCATCTTTCTCTCATCTTCTTCAAGAAGCTCCACCGTACCGTACAGCTGTGCAAAAACACCGCCACGGTCGATATCTCCTGCAAGAAGTACAGGCGCTTTTGCCATCTTTGCCATTCCCATATTGACGATATCTTCATTTTTCAGATTGATTTCAGCCGGACTTCCAGCTCCTTCAATGACGATGATGTCATTTTCTTCTGCCAGTTTGTTGAATGCCTTCATAATATCCGGCACCAGTTTTTTCTTATATTTGAAATAATCCCGGGCACTCATTGTTCCGAGGACTTCCCCGTTGACAATTACCTGAGAACCAACATCATTGGTCGGTTTCAAAAGAATCGGGTTCATAAGAACCGATGGTTCTGTCCCTGCCGCCTCAGCCTGCATGACCTGCGCCCTTCCCATCTCAAGACCTTCGCTCGTGATAAACGAATTCAATGCCATATTCTGGGATTTAAACGGAGCTACCCGATACCCGTCCTGATGAAAAATCCTGCACAGTCCTGCCGCAAGAAGACTTTTTCCTGCATTGGACATCGTACCCTGTATCATAATCGTTTTTGCCATTTATGCTTCCTCCTGCATGGACTGGATAAGCTTTTCATTTTCTTCATGTGTACGGACAGCAACCCGGTAATATCCTTTTTTCAATCCGAAATAATTGCTGCAGTCACGGATCAGTACACCGTGCTTCACACATTTTTCGAACAAATTCTCCGGTCCTTTAAAGAAAATATAATTCGCCTCAGACGGAAAAACTTCCATTCCAAATTCCTGTAATTTTTCCCTGAGGTACTTCGCTTCCTCAAAAACCATCTGCCGTCCGTTTTCGACATACTCATTTTCTTTCAGTGCCGCAATTCCTGCTGCCTGTGCCATCACGGAAATATTCCATGGCTGTGTGGCCATCGTCATTTTTTCAAGTAATTCTGCATTTTCCGAGATTCCGTAACCAAGACGGACACCAGCCATTGCATATCGTTTTGTAAACGCTTTCAGAAGAAAGAGATTGTGATATCTTGATAACTGCGCTTTCAGTGAATGTTTTTCCGGTTCTTTCACAAAATCAAGAAAACATTCATCTACAACGAGAAAAATCTCCATCTCCCTGCATACACGCAAAATTCGGAACAAAAGATCCCTGTCTATGGAAATTCCGGTAGGATTATTCGGATTACACAGAAAAACCATATCCAGATCTTTGTGCAGCCAGTTCACAAAATCTTCCTGCAGTGCAAAACCATTTTCCTCTTTTAAAAGAACATGTTCGACTTCACAGTCCACACTCGCAAGTGCCTGCTCATACTCTGCAAATGTCGGTCCCGGCAGCAGCGCTTTCCTCGGTTTCAGTGCATGACACAGAGAAAATACAATCTCCGCCGCACCATTTCCACAAATGATATGCTCCGGTTCTACCGCCTCATATGCTGCAATTGCCTCTTTGAGCGGCTGATATCCCACCTGTGGATAATCTTTTATCTGCTCCAGACTGTCACGTATTGCCTGTTTGACACTTTCCGGAGTTCCCAGCGGATTACAGTTCGCCGAAAAGTCAAGGCAGTTTCTGTAAGTATATATATTGCCTCCATGTACGTGCTTCGTCATTTCAGTTTCCTCCTGCCTGTCTCGGCATCAAAATATAAAAATCAGAGTAACTGTTCAGTACCCTCACAGTTACGAGTCAAAATGCATTCCAAATCACCTTCGGTGATGGCATTTTGCCTTATATGTCTCGGGATTTTGGCAAAAAACATGCCAAAACGCCTCGCGGGATACTATCTTCTGAATAGTTACAAATCAGACTCTGTATTCAACTCCAGCACAAAATAAGTACGATTCTGATGAGCAGGAACAAAACGACTCCGGTAATTGCTGTCGCATACAAAAGCCGGTTTGCACGACGAATATCCTCCTGTTCGATCAGTCTGATCGGATCACCAATCGTTGGTTTTTCATATAATTTTCCAAAATAATATGCATTACCTGCAAGCTGGACATCCAAAGCACCCGCCATTACAGATTCTGTCTGTGCAGAATTCGGACTTGCATGATTACGGCTGTCCCGCCGAAAAATTTTCCAGGCATTCCAGCCATCAAAGCCGCTAAAATATGCAGCCAGAACCATCAATCCGCCTGATATTCTGGATGGCAGATAATTCGCCGCGTCGTCAAGTTTTGCCGCGCATCGTCCAAAATAAAGATAACGGTCGTTTTTGTATCCAAGCATGGAATCCATTGTGTTGATTCCTTTATAAAGAAACATCAGAGGCGCACCGCCGATCGCCATATAAAGCATCGGTGCGATGACACCATCCGAAGCATTTTCCGCCACGGTCTCAACCGCCGCTTTCGTCACTCCTTCTTCCGAAAGTGCTGCTGTATCACGGCCTACGATCATAGATACCGCCTTACGTGCTTCTTCCAGCGTTCCGTATTTCAAACGGTCATAAACCCTCATACTTTCGTCTTTTAAGGATCTGGTTGCCAGAAGCTGGTAACACCAGAAACTTTCCAGAAGCAATGCAAGCCATGGAAGCCTCGGATACAATGTATAAAGAATCACTGCCGGAATTCCGAGTGAAAGAATACAGACGATCAGCACTTCGATCAGTCCGCCGGTCAGTTCCCCGGAGCTTGTTTTCGGTAAAATCTTTCGAATTCTTTTTTCAAGGAAAGAGATCAGATTGCCGATCAGGCAGACCGGGTGGTACAGCCATCTCGGGTCTCCGAATATCAGATCAAGTATAAATCCTACTGCCAGCGCTATGGTGTGGTATATCAAGTGTGTCTCCCTTCCCGATGTTTATATACAAAACATCTCTGCTCTTTTTCATTTATTCATAACTGTTCAGTACCTTCTCAGTTACGTTTGTTCTTTATCTGGCATCCTGACGGCCGTACTGGCTGCACTTACGAAGAAAAGCCTCCGGCACCTTCGGATTGCCATAAAAATACAGGTGCGGAAACCCCGCCATCATGGTATCTGTGCCATGAATGCAATTCCATTTCCTGTGGCTCGCCGGTTTTTTCGCATCAAAATCGTCCCCGCAGTTTTCAGAATCGAAATAATGAAATTCATGTGCAGGTATTCCACCCATATCATTCATTCCCAAAACTTCTTTCTTCTGTGTCAGAGTCACGTAACCAAAACGATTCAGTCTCTGCGTACGATAAGCTCTGCCGGAAATCACGCCCGCCATATGATAGCTATTTCCATCCATGGCCTCCATCTCATCATGAAGATACATAAAGCCACCGCATTCTGCCAGACACGGCATTCCATCATTCAATGCACGGCGTACATCCTCCCGCATGCTCGCATTCGCTTCTAATTCTCTGGCATTAAGTTCCGGATAACCACCGCCCAAAATCAGCCCTTTAAGGTTCTCCGGAAGATGCACGTCACGCATTGGTGAAAAAGTTACCAGCTCTGCTCCCATACTTTTAAGGAGCTGAAAATTATCTTTATAATAAAAACAAAATGCCTCATCCTCAGCAACACCGATTCGTACCGTTTTATCCAGATGAAAAGAAATTTGCGGCTCTGCCGCCTGAACTTCCGATGCATCAGCGGCAAGCTTTAGTATTTCATCAATCTCCAGTGTATCTTCCAGTATTTTTGCAAGTTTCTGTAATCTTTCGCGAAGCTGAGGAATCTCGTCCGGAAGTACCAGACCAAGATGTCTGCTCTCGATCACACAGTCTTCAACTTTTGGCACATAGCCCAGAACCGAAAGCCCGGTCTCTTTTTCCAGAAGCTCTTTCATTCTCGGATAAAGCATCGGAGACATCTGATTCAGGATCACACCTTTAATGTGACTGTCCTTTCGGTATTCGGCAAAGCCTTTGATATAAGCTGCAAGTGACACGCTCATTCCCTTGCTGTTTACGATCAGAATAACCGGCGTATCGGTAACAGAAGCGAGGTCATAGGCGCTTGCCTGTGTTGTCGTTCCTGCAACTCCATCATAATATCCCATGACACCTTCCATCACCGCTATCTCACAATTTGCGGCATTTTCCGAAAGAAGATACCGCGTAACTTCCGGAGATGTAAAAAAAGTATCCAGATTTGCAGATTTTGCACCGATCACACGGCTGTGAAACATCGGATCGATATAATCCGGACCACATTTAAAAGATGCCACCGTAAGATTTCTGTTTACCAGTGCCTGCAAAAGCCCGCAGGTAATCAGCGTTTTTCCGCTTCCGCTCGCTCCTGCTGCCAGAAGGATTCTGGGAATTCTCATAAGGTCATCTCCTTTTTGTGTGCCTGTACAGTAATAATATAGATTGGATTTTCTCCCATCATCATATGATATCTGCCGATATTTTTGGCTCTTGATACAGCAAGCTGAACCACTTCCGATTCCCATTCCTTATCTGCACTAGATTCCTCAAGTCTTCGTATACAGGAAATCGTTTCTGAAACCGTTTCCAGTGTAATACAGTTAATTACGATCCGCACTTGTGGATTTTTGGCAAGTAACAGATCTATGATCTTATCAAGATTTCCTGAGGAGCCTCCGATAAATGCATGCGTCGGTGCCGGAAGGTCTTCCATAGCCTTCGGTGCGGTTCCCGCTATGATCTGCATATGATCCAGTGCAAATTTCTCTTTATTTGCTTTCAGAAGATTAAGTGCATCTTCTTTCTTTTCGATTGCATAAACCTGTCCCTGTGAAGCCCTCAGCGCCATTTCTACCGATACAGAACCCGTACCGGCACCGATATCGTAACATACAGAATTTTCATCTAATTTCAGTTTCGTCAGTGATACACTTCGCACTTCACTCTTTGTCATAGGTGCCTTACCTCGCAGAAACACCTCATCCGGCATTCCATGTGTCGCCGGAAGCGGTTCTGCTTGCGGATTGTATGCACAGATGACGCTGAGCGGATCTGCCTTGTAATTCACCAGTTCATGTGCCGGTTTTTCAAAGATTTTTTCATTCGGGTATGACATATTTTCCCCTACATAAAGTATGACATCACTCATGCCATATGTGGTAAGTTTTTTTGACAGTTCTGCCACACCATCTGGTGTTCCGAGAATCGCAAAAGTTTTCTCACAGGAACGGATCAGTGAAATAAGATTGCAGTTTTTTCCGTGTGCACTGACGATCTTCGCATCGTCCCAGGATAGGCCGATTTTTGACATAAAATATACAACAGATGAAATCCCGCAGATAATCTCCGGCTGTATGGAAACCTCGCCAAATAATTCCACAAGTTTTCTGGCGCCACTGTAAAAACCAACATCCCCGGAAAGTGCAACCACTATATTGCTATACTCCGGATGATTTTGAATATAATCTACGATTTCCCTGCTTCTGTATTCATAAAAAACTTCCTGCCCCGGAAGTGCCACTGCATCTGCAATCCGTCTGGCACCAATGATGAGATCCGCCTTTTCTACAGCTCTTTTTCCCTGTATGGTAAGCGTATCCTCACTGCCCATACCAATTCCAAGAAGTGTAATATGCTGATTTCCCTCACAGGAAAAATATTTTGCAAGCATTCTTTTACACTCGGTAAGAGAAATACCTTCCTCCTGTACCGGTCTTCCTATAATCACCGGAATTACACCGCACGCAAACGCAGCATCGATTTTTTCCTGAAAACCGCCGGCTTTACCGGAATCTTTCGTAACAAGATACTGACATTCATACTGCCTGAGCGTTGCTTCATTCATTTCCTTCGAAAACGGTCCCTGCATGGCAATCAGATGTTTTCCCTCAAAGCCAAGTTTCTGACAGGCTTCAACCACAGACGGAAGTGAAAGTACACGCGCATAGATTCTTTCCCGATAATCCGGTAACGTCGTAAAAGCTGCCAGTTCTTTACTTCCGGTCGTAAGAAAAATTCTTCCCTCTCTGTCTCGAAGGTATTCTACCGCCTGTTCTGCTGTTTCTACATAAACAGCATTCTGCGACTGACTTTCGGCTCTTAAGACACGTATATACGAAATGCCGGATGCAAGTGCCGCACTTTTGATATTTTTTGTTACTTCCGTTGCATAGGGGTGTGTCGCATCCAGAATAAACTCCGGCAGTTCTTTATGAAAAAGTTCTGTCATCTCCTGTTCATCCAGACGCTTTGCCTGTATTTTAAGATAATCTCCTGCCTCTAGTGAATGAGAACCGTATTCTGTTGCCACACATGCAAGGGCAGAAATTTTATTTGCAGAAAGAAAACGGCAGATTTCATATCCTTCCGTTGTACCGGCAAAAACAATAGCCTTATACATCGCGATATCCTCTCGGTGTCACCATCTTACCGTTAATTTCTTTTGTCTGAGAATTACCGATAAATACGGTTGTAAACATATCAACTTTTGTATCACGCAGTTCTTTCAGTGTCATAACATGATATTCTTCCCCTTCACGTCCGATGTTGCAGACAGTTCCGCAGACAGTTTCCGGGGACTTGTACTGCATCATCAGATCACATGCCTTCTGAAGATAGTCATGTCTTTTTTTGCTGGATGGATTATAGAGACAGATCACAAAATCCGCCTGTGATGCTCCAAGCAGTCTTGCTTCGATCTTTTCCCATGGAGTGAGAAGGTCACTTAAACTGATCAGACAGAAATCATGAATCAACGGTGCTCCGAGAACAGCCGCACCACCGAGAGCTGCCGTCACACCCGGTACAATTTCAAGCTCTACTTCCGGATATTTCGTACCGACTTCATACATCAGGCCTGCCATTCCATATACACCTGCATCTCCGCTGCAGATCATGGAAACACTTTTGCCTTTCATTGCCTCCTCAAAAGCAAGTACACAACGGTCTACTTCTTTTTTCATCGGAGTCGTCAGAAATTCTTTATCCGGAAATGTATCTTTTACAAGGTCTACATAAACCGTATAACCGATGATGGTATCACTGTTTTTTAATGCCTGCATGGCAATTCCGGTCATCTGGTCACAGCCTCCCGGTCCGATTCCTACAACATATATTTTATTCAAAATGTACCTCCCAGTCCCGGAGCGCCAGCGCCGTAGTCACGCCGTTACGCCCTGTTTTCTTTTTTATCAGTCTGCCCTGCTCCGCGCCCAGGACCGCACTTCTCTCACAGACATTTCCTACACCTGTGATTTTTTTTACAAATTCTGATTCTTCAAATGTCCCTTTTGCATTCTGCAGCTCTGCCTCGCCAAATGTACAAAAAGGAATGTTCCAGTCTGCCGCCAGTGCAAGAATCCCCTGCTCCTCTTTTTTCAGGGAAATACTTGCGATCTGACTGACTGCTTCCTGATAAATACTTTCTGACTCCAGACAGGCTTCCGCTTCCTGCCGGATGATCTCTGCTTCTTTATCTTTTTTACATCCAAGACCAAGAACAACAGCCTTTGGCACAATCTGCACTGTAGATGTAAAAGGCAGACATGCACGATGCACTGTCACGGCAATCCCTGCCTCTGGTTTGCCTGAATCTTCCAAAGTGCATACTTTCAGTCCTCTCGGAAGTGACCCTGCCCATGGAAATTCACTGTAAAACCCGACAGATTCACCTGCCAGTATTGCCGCAGATACTTCTTTCGCGGCTTTCATATTAAAGATCGCACAGTGATTATTCTTTGCAAATACATCCACCGCAAATCGGTCATGGAGATCCGTTGCCGTTGTCACCACCGGCTCTGCCCCAAGTATTTCTGCTGTTTTAAGCGCAAGTGCATTTGCACCGCCAAGATGTCCTGACAAAAGTGAGATGACGAATTTTCCGCATTCATCGACCACCAGCACTGCCGGATCTGATTTCTTACTTACAACATAAGGGGCAATGCTGCGCACTGCGATTCCACATGCACCGACAAAAATCAGTCCGTCATCTGTCTTGAAATGATGTCCTGTCCAGACTGCTGTATTCTCTGCAATGGAATCTTCCAGATATTTACTTTTTTTAAAAAGATCCGCTGTATACCCACATTGCTGCAGGCTTTTTTGTATTTTTTCTGCCGTAGTATAACCGGTCAGGCTGAAACAGATGATCGAAATGTGCATCTTCTTTTCCTTTGGCTTTATTCTTATTTTGTTGCTTCTCTGAACTCTGTCGTAAATCCCGGATCATAGAGTTTCGAACGGTCATAATGTGCCGCACTCACGGAATCTCCAATGATCATCAGAGCTGTTTTTGTGATATTATTTTCTGCTGCTGTTTTTGCAAGTGTGCCTACTGTGCAGACAAATTTCTTTTCATCCGGCCAGGTTGCCTTATAAACGATCGCCGCTGGTGTATCTTCCCTGTATCCGCCCTCAATCAGTCTTCTGCTCAGTTCTTCCAGCATACCGGTGCTTAAAAATACAACCATTGTTGCCTGATGTGCCGCAAAAGACTGAATGCTTTCTTTGGACGGCACCGGTGTACGGCCTTCCATTCTCGTAATGATCACGCTCTGTGAAATATCCGGAAGCGTATATTCAAGATTCAGAGCACTGGCTGCCCCGCAAAATGCACTGACACCCGGACAGTAATCATAGGCAATGCCTTTTTCGTCCAGAATATCCATCTGCTCTCTGATTGCGCCATAGATACACGGATCTCCGGTATGAAGCCTTACTGTCATTTTGCCTTCTGCCTCGGCACGTTCCATAACTGCAATTACTTCTTCAAGTGTCATCTTTGCACTGTTATGAATGGTGCAGACATCTTTGCTGTATTCCAAAAGCTGCGGATTTACAAGAGATCCTGCATAAATAATCACATCTGCCTCTTCCAGATACTGTTTTCCTCTTACTGTGATAAGATCCGGTGATCCCGGTCCTGCTCCTACAAAATGAATCATATTATTTTTCTCCTTTGCTTATCTTATTTATCAGTTCACCGGCATCTGCTGTCTGTCCCAGATATCCATATTCGTTCGAAAAAACAACTGCTCCGAGCAATATCTGATGATAGGAATGATGATCAAGATAAAACTGGATCTGCCGCATGATCTCCTCCATCGTTTCTTTCAGAATATGATTACTGTCCAACACCTGCAGTGCCTCATCTGTCGTGTTACAATCAAGAACTTCTCTCGCACACTCAAGTGTACATCCGCAACGGATTGCCGCTGCACAGAGTGTTTCCATTCTCGCATCCGCATTGTGAGAATGTGTATTCATGATTCCGGCAGCTACCTTAACAAATTTGCCGATATGCGAGATAAAAAGGATTCCCTTTGCTCCCATATTGATGGCCATATCAATCGTTTCACCCACGTAATTGCTGCATTTCATATTTTTTTCAAAGGGAAGGTCCATATGTGCTCTCAGATAATCCGCACCATAATTTCCGGGTGTGACAAGTAAATACTTCTCTCCCTGCGCAAGATGCTGTGTCATCTCTACCCGGATACTGTCAATCAGTGCCTTTTCACTCATCGGTTCTACGATTCCGGATGTTCCGAGAATAGAAATGCCACCCTTGATTCCAAGTCGCGGATTAAATGTCTTCGCTGCAATCTTCTCTCCATCCGGCACAGAAATCGTAGCTTTCAGATTTCCTTCATACTGGTATTTGTCTGCCGCTTCCTCCAGTGCCCTACATATCATGGAACGGGGAACCGGATTGATTGCCGCCTCACCGACTTTTTGTGAAAGTCCCGGTTTAGTCACTCTGCCAACGCCGATACCACCGTCGACAATCCAGTCTCTTTTTCCTGAAATCCTTTCGACCTTTGCATATACAAGTACTCCGTCTGTTGTGTCCGGATCATCCCCAGCCTGTTTGCGGACAGCACATGTCACCGAATTGGCTTCCATAGTAATGTCATGCAATTCCAGATGAAGAAGAATTCCCTTTGGTGTCATAAGAGAAATTTCACGGATGATACTGCCACTAAGAACCATTTCCGCAGCTCCTTTTGCGGCTCCCGCAGCACAGGAACCGGTCGTATAACCCATTCGGAGTTTTTTATTATTTTTGATTACATAAAAATCTTCCAGTCCTGTTTTGTGCTCCATAAAATCCTCCTTATTACATACTTAATTATTATATTATTTTGCAAAAAACTTGTCAATGAAAGGAAAGCCTTATACGACAGTATGACAAAAAAGCTGAATCTATAAAAGACTCAGCTTTCATTGCAAATATAAAATTTTCAGGTATTTTATACATCATTGATCTCTCTGCGAAGTTTGTGGAAATCACCTACGGCTTTCCAGCCGATCTTCACGATTTTCTTAATATTAATAGAGTTAACACCACCCTGTCTCGGTTTAAATGTAATCGGAATAAACTTAACCTTTTCGTGGTGATATACAAAATAGGTCGTAAACATGATATTCGGAATATTGAAATCTTCCGGAAGTTTGTTTATATATTTCTCAACCAGAGATGCTTTCATCAGGCGGAACGGCGCGTTCGCATCATCAATTTTTACACCGAAAATCATCCGAAGAAGCAGACAGACAATATTCTCTACAAATTTGCGGTCTTTCCCATCTCCACGTTCAATACGGTTTCCGATCACTGCATCATACTTTTCCCTTGCTTCCCAGAACTCTTCAAACTCTGCCGGATCTGTTTGTCCGTCGGAATCTGTCTGAAAAATATAATCTGCATCATGTCTGATTGCATATCGATAACCATACAGTACCGTATCCCCATGTCCGCCATTTGCTTTTGTCAATGGTGTAAACAGCGGTTTATCTTTCGCCAGTTTCTGCATGATCTCGTAAGTGTTGTCTTTGCTTCCATCGTTGATGATCACAAGTCTTGACTCACCATTTCCATTGTGTCGCTCAACGATCGGATACCAGTCGTCTATACATTGTTCAATATTCATTCCCTCATTGTAGGCAGGAATGATCACATATAATTTTTCCATAAGTCTCCCAAACTAACCAATATCATCAGATTTGATGATTCCTGACTGCCAAAATTAATAAATAATGATCGGATATCCTCCGTCTATCGTATTGTAGATCAAAGCCGCCTGATCCGTAGGAAGATTGATGCAGCCATGGCTTCCTGCGCCGGATTTGTATCTGTTTCCGCCAAAAGACGACTGCCAGGATGCGTCGTGAAGTCCCTGACCATATACAAACGGCATCCAGTATTTTACGGTTACATTATAACCATATTCCGAACTCGAAAGATTGTACGGGCTTGCCTTATATGCAATCGGCCATGCCCCACGGTAAGTCTCACGACCGGCTTTCGGTGCACCGCTTACAATATCTGTCTCTGTCACCAGTACACCATCCTTATAAAGCCAGAGATGCTGATTATCAAGGCTTACTTCTATGTAACTTCCGGCAAGATCATCACTGCCATTTCGCTGCATGGCGCTTATGCTGTAAACCGGATCACGGCTGACCTCACTGCCGCTGGCAATATCTTTCAGAAGCTGCTGCATTTCTCCGTCCTGATCGATCTGAAATCCATATTCATTATCTGATACTGTCACATCATTTCCATAAGAAGTATGGAATGTACGGGGTACATAGATTGTATTGTATTTTGTGGCAAGATCCTGTACGTATGCCTTTATTGCATCCTGATCTACGCTGATACTGTCAGAAGATATCTGAAGCCATGACTCAATCGTTGACGCATCAACCACCTCTGTCTCACTTCCAAGTGTATAGGTAACTTTGGAACTGCGGTATTTATTCAGTTCCTCATTTAATTGAGAAAGCTTGTTCTGCATATCATCTGAAACTTTCACAGACGGCTGCTGATATACATCATTCCCCATGGCAAGCTTGATTTCGCCCCCGAGAAGCTGTGACGGGAAAAGAGACTCCAGTGACTGGTCAACATATGCCAGCAAACGAGACTCATCAATCTGATTTCCCTGTACATCACTGATCAGTGTAAACTTCTTCTGATCCTCATTGTACTGAATCGCAGCATCTACGGATGCAGTTCGTTCTTTATCCCCGAAGTTTGATTCCTGAAGTGCTGTTTTTTCCTGTTCTTCATTCTTCTGGATTTCATAAGGAATCTTCTGATCAACCTGTGTCGCAAACAGTTTGCGATTGGCTTCTCGTGTCTTCTGAAGTTCGGTAAGCTGTGCTTTCAATGCATCTTCATTCAGATCATAGCCAAGATTTCCCAGCGTCGTTTCATATACAGTTGCACCATCCTCCTGAAAAGCAACTTTTCGTTCACGGAAATCTTTCAGAATCTTCTGCTCAGCTTTATCAACAGTGAGTGTGGAAACATCAAGACCATAGATGGCAATCTTTCTTCCAAGTGTATTCGTATCTGCAATATACAGGTAAATAAAAAGTCCTGCGATCAGGATCACCATCGCACCGATGCATCCACCCAGTATAATCTTCTTTGTCTTCCTGCTTACCTTGAATTTCTTCCCCATAATTTATTCCTCGTATCTGCTGTAGTGTAAATTTATGAACACGTTTTGTAATTTATTATAGCATCCACATAAACTCACACGTAATTCTGAATTTCTATTTTTTGCCAGTCATATGTTTCAGCTTCTTAGGAATATACAATAATGCCTTTCCTGCTTTTAATGTTGTGCTGGATTTCAGTTTCTGAAGCTCTTTTTCTGCTTTCTTTGCCCTGGATTGCCATTCTTTCATTTCCTGAGCCTGTCTGAAAAGATATTCGACAGCACTGCATTCTTTCATTTGCATATAGATCTGATATTTTGCACCATTATAAGAATAACATTCTTCCTCCGTGAAATCATCCAGTTCAAACTCTGCAAATATTTCACTGTTTAACCTTTCATAGATTTCACAAAATGCCTCTCCGACTTTAAGCGAACAAAGATTATAAATGCTTACTCCAAAAGCAAGATTTTTAAAACTTGTCTCTACAGTATCATACAAATCCAGTTCTTTCAGTTTATCACGGATTGCTTTTAATGCCTCATACCAGTCCCATGGGGTTTTCGTATTATTTGCCTGGAGACTGGTGCTTCTCTGGCGGTAATTGACAAGAACCTCCGGAAGCATCGTGATTCTTTTTGCAAGGACAAGCGCCATATTTACAAAGTAAATATCATTTGAACGTGAAAGTGCCATAAATTCAAGTTTATTTTCATCAATCAGGCTCTTTTTGAACAGACTTGTCCATGGACAGCCCGTACCAATATTGAAAACGTACGGAAATGTTTTTCCCTCTACCGGCATCGTCTGCGGAAGATATTCTTTCTTCTGCATAACATTACTTTTTCTGTACTTACCGGTATCTCCAAAATAGAGCCTTGCATCATACATGCAGACATCTGCCTGATCTACTTTAATTTTATTCAGGCTGTGTTCCAGAAGTTCCGGTTCAAAGAAATCATCACTGTCCAGAAACAGCAGGTATTCTCCCTTTGCTCTTTTGATTCCTTCATTTCTCATCAATCCGGCTTTTCCGCAATGATCCATGCTTACATATTGAAACCGTGGATCAGACACTGCATATTCTTTAATGATATCGGCAGTTCCATCATTCGAACCATCATCCACACAAAGCACTTCAAAATCTGTAAATGTCTGGTTTTTCAGACTTTCCAGACATTCTTCAATATATTCCTTCACATTATAGGAGGGAATAATGACTGTTATCTCTGGTTTTTTATTATTGTTAATATATGTTTCCATCCTAGTACCCTCAATCAGATCTTTTTGTCTCAGTATAGCATAACCCCTGTTTTTCGTAAACAGATCAATAAAGACTTTCTGTCACTCCCTTTTTATGATATGATAAATACAATATCAGCAAAGGAGTATCGATATGAATCAGACAGTTTCTGACTATCGTTTTAAATTTTCTGTTGTAACAGCTGTTTATAATGTTGAACCATATCTTGCCGAAGCCATTGAAAGCATCCTGGCTCAGGATATCGGCTTTGAAGAATCCGTGGAAATAATTCTCATAGACGATGGTTCTACAGATAGATCCGGTGCAATCTGTGATGAATATCAGCAAAAATTTCCAGACAATATTAAAGTAATACACAAAGAAAACGGCGGTGCTGCAAGTGCCCGCAATACCGGGATCAGCCATTGCGAGGGACAGTATATCAGTTTTATGGACGCTGATGACAGACTTACTTCCAGTACTTTATCCGATGTATATGGCTTTTTCAGCACCTGTGATGCAAATATTCCGTTTGTATCTGTACCTATTTATTTCTTTGAAAAAAGAGATTTCGGTCACCGTCTCAATTACAAATACGAATGCGAAAGTTCCCGTATCATTGATCTTGTCCATGAATATTCATTTATTCAAATGTCTGCCTCTTCTGCGTTTTTCAGACACAAAATCATTCAGGATCGTTCCTTTGACACGACTTTAAAATATGCAGAAGATGCAAAACTGATCATGGATATCCTCCTTGACTGTCCACGATATGGAATCGTACCTTCAGGCCGTTATATGTACCGTACCCGAAATGCGCTGGATTCCGCATTAAATGTCTCCAAACACCGCAAAGAATGGTATATTGACAGCCTTAAATATTACACATTCTGGGCGCTTGATGAGGCGCAACGTCGTCTGGGATATGTTCCGGACTTTGTTCAGTATACAATCATGTATGACCTCCTGGCACGTTTCCGGATGAAAAAATTTCCGGATGATGTGATGACTGCACATGAAAAAGAATCTTATCTGAGCATGTTATTTCGTGCGTTACAGCGAATCGACGATCATATTGTTATGGAACAGCACAATCTTTCTCCGGAATTATGTGATTACTTATTAAGTATAAAAAAGGCGCCGGATTCCGGTACACTCGTTTATGATGCTGATGCCGAGAATCAATATTTTCATTATTCTGATTTTAATTCACGTTCCAGTGCTTCCTATCCGGTTTTTCTTGAGACACTTGAGCTCCGGGAAAATGCCCTTACTTTACAGGCACATGTAAAAATTTACACACGTTTTCCATATCCTTCAAAGATGTTTCTGCGGCTCATTTCCGGCTCCCGGACACAGATCATTGACTGTTCTTTCTATGAAAATCGTGATGAAGGTGCGCTTTTTAACGGCCAGCAGTTATCACTCACTCTGTATTTTACTGCCGTCATACCGTATGATATGCTAAAATCATCTACAAAGGTTGAATTTTGCATGATCTCCGGTTCAAACACCATTAAATTTCACAGTTTTCGAAGAGGGAACGAGTTTCCGGTTACCCCGGAGAACTCCCGTTTCAAATCAGGTAAACGCGTATTTTATGTTACTCTGGCTTCGCAGTCCCTCAACTTTGAACCGGGTACCCCTGTTGCCGGACTCAAGCACAAAGCAATGCACTGCGCCCGTGTAATACGTCGACATATATAAATATTTCCAAAATATTATGGCAGTGACACTTCAGTAATAGTGCCACTGCCATATTTCTCTGATATATCGTAACTGTTCAGTACCCTCACAGTTACGAGTCAAAATGCATTCCAAATCACCTTCGGTGATGGCATTTTGCCTTATATGTCTCGGGATTTTGGCAAAAAACATGCCAAAATGCCTCGCGGGATACTACCTTCTGAATAGTTACGATATATCTTTTATTTCAGTCTAATTATCGATTCATCATTTGTCTCTGCTATGATAAAATGTGGTCTGTGTTTTGTCTCCAGATATGTCTTTGATATGTACTGTCCCATAATTCCAAGACACAAGAGCTGGATTCCGCCAATAAAGATAACTACACAGACAATAGAAGCCCAGCCTGCAACCGGATCTCCGAATATCAACCGGCGAATAATGATGACTACAAGTGCCAGAAATGAAAAGAAGGTCATTGTCGTTCCAAACCAGGACGCTATACTTAAAGGAACATGAGAAAAATTAATGATTCCATCAATTGCATATTTGAACAATTTCCAGAAATTCCATTTTGTTTCCCCTGCTACTCTCTCAACATTTTCGTATGGCATCCAGTAAGTTCGAAATCCGACCCATCCAAACAGCCCTTTTGAAAATCGATTGTATTCTCCCATGGCAACGATCGCATCTACCATACTCTTTTTCATGAGCCTGAAATCTCTGGCGCCATCCACAATATCTGATTCAGATATCCTGTTCATAATGTCGTAAAATCTTCTTGCGAACCAGCTTCTGATCGGCGGTTCTCCCTCACGGCTTACTCTTCTCGTTGCCACACTGTCATATTCGTCTGTCTCAAGCATTTTAAGCATTTCCGGTAACAATGCCGGCGGATCCTGAAGATCTGCATCCATAACTGCAATGTAATCACCTTTTGCATTGCAGAAACCCGCATACATCGCAGCTTCTTTTCCAAAATTACGTGAAAACGACAGATAGATCACATGCGGATCCTTTGTTGAAAGCGCTTTTAATTCTTTCAGTGTGTCATCTTTTGATCCGTCATTGACAAATAATAACTCGTAATCTTCGCCAATCTCCTTCAGAACACGAGATACTTCCTCGTGAAAAAAAGGCAGTGCCTCCTGTTCATTATAACAGGGAACGATAATAGAAATCATACTTTCCTGGCTCCTTAGTTCATTATAATCAGCGGACGCGCCACCGGCGTCTCCTCGATATGCAATGTAAAAAGGCACCTGCCTCCCTCGTATAGAGATGAGAGGCAGGCGCCTTTTCTCGTTTTCAAATGATTATACTCTGTTTTTAATACTTATTCAAGAATTAAATTAGAACTTGCCAGCGTCTGCAGCTTCCTGTACGGCTACTGCAACAGCAACAGTCATACCAACCATCGGGTTGTTACCTGCGCCGATAAGACCCATCATTTCTACATGAGCCGGTACGGAAGAAGATCCTGCGAACTGAGCGTCAGAATGCATACGTCCAAGAGTATCGGTCATACCATAGGAAGCAGGACCTGCTGCCATGTTGTCTGGGTGAAGTGTACGTCCTGTACCACCGCCGGATGCAACAGAGAAGTATTTCTTGCCTTTTTCGTTACATTCTTTCTTGTATGTACCTGCAACCGGATGCTGGAAACGTGTCGGGTTTGTGGAGTTACCTGTGATAGAAACGTCAACGCCTTCTTTCCACATGATAGCAACACCTTCCGGAACGCTGTTTGCGCCGTAGCAGTTAACTTTTGCACGAAGTCCTTCAGAGTAGGATTTACGGAATACTTCTTTAACTTCGTTCTTGTATGGATCATACTCTGTCTCTACATATGTAAAGCCGTTGATACGGGAGATGATCTGTGCAGCGTCTTTTCCAAGACCGTTCAGGATAACACGAAGAGGTTTTTTACGAACTTTGTTTGCTTTTTCTGCGATACCGATAGCACCCTCAGCAGCTGCGAAAGACTCATGTCCTGCAAGGAAGCAGAAGCAGTCTGTCTCTTCTTCAAGGAGCATTTTACCAAGGTTACCATGTCCAAGACCTACTTTACGTGTATCAGCAACGGATCCAGGAATACAAAATGCCTGAAGGCCTTCACCGATAGCTGCTGCAGCATCAGCTGCTCTTCTGCAGTCTTTTTTGATTGCGATAGCTGCACCTACGATGTATGCCCAGCAAGCGTTCTCGAAACAGATCGGCTGAATGCCTTTGATCTGATTGTATACATCAAGGCCTGCATCTTTAGTGATTTTCTCTGCTTCTTCGATAGAAGCGATTCCATAGCTGTTTAAAACTGAATTGATTTTGTCAATTCGTCTCTCATATGATTCAAATAAAGCCATTTACTTATCCTCCTGAAATTATAATCGGTATAATTATTCTTTACGTGGGTCGATGATCTTAACAGCATCTGCAACACGGCCATACTGACCTTTTGCTTTTTCCCATGCAGTGTTCGGATCGTCACCTTTTTTAATGAAGTCAGTCATTTTGCCAAGGCTTACGAACTGATAACCGATAATTTCATTATCTTCGTCAAGAGCAATACCTGTCACATAGCCTTCTGCCATTTCCAGATAACGAGGACCTTTTTTGAGTGTTCCGTACATTGTACCAACCTGAGAACGAAGTCCTTTACCAAGGTCTTCAAGTCCTGCACCTACTGCAAGTCCGTCTTCAGAGAAAGCAGACTGAGAACGTCCGTAAACAATCTGAAGGAACAGTTCTCTCATAGCTGTATTGATAGCATCACAAACAAGGTCTGTATTCAGAGCTTCCATAACAGTCAGTCCTGGAAGGATTTCAGAAGCCATAGCTGCGGAATGAGTCATACCTGAACATCCGATTGTCTCAACCAGTGCTTCCTGGATGATACCTTCTTTTACGTTCAGGGACAGCTTACAGGCACCCTGCTGAGGAGCACACCAGCCTACACCATGTGTGAAACCGGAAATGTCCTTTACTTCCTTAGCCTGAACCCATTTTGCTTCTTCCGGAATCGGAGCAGCTCCGTGATGCACACCCTGTGCAACTGGGCACATTTCTTCTACTTCGCGTGAATAAATCATGTTAAAACTCCTTTCAAGTATAGATTTACTTATAATGTTGTTAAAAAGATAGACTACTAACAACCTGACAGTATTCTCTCACAAAGCCCTGCTGTTAGTCCAGTCAAACTTAAACCAAAAATGCGAAGTTTTGACATAATTATACACATAATTGCTGTTGTGTCGTCTTTATGATAAAATCAAAGAAAAAAGTCAAAGGAGCTTTAACGATGTCCAACAAACTTCCACCCAGCATTTTCCCGGCACGTTTTCAGATCTTAAGCGGCAGTATGCTCAAAGTGATCGCCTGTATTGCCATGCTGATCGACCATACCGGTGCGATCATACTGAAACTTTACCCGCCGGCACTTAATACTCTGTTTTATATCAATGGCAAAGGCTATTCTGCATACCGCGTTGTCCGTGATATCGGGCGCTGTGCCTTTCCGATCTTTTGTTTCCTTATTGTAGAAGGTTTCCTGCATACACATAACCGCCGGAAATACGGTAGAAATCTTCTGCTGTTTGCACTGATTTCCGAGATTCCGTGGAATTATATGTTTGCCAACACCTGGCATTATGCCGATAAACAGAACGTCTTTTTTACTCTCTTTATCGGATATCTGGCATTCTGCGCGCTGGAATATTTCTGGGAAACACCCTGGATGCAGCTTTCCTCTCTTCTGGCACTGCTTGTTATCTCTATCGTACTCCATGCAGATTACGGCTGGAGGGGTTTTATCTTTCTTGTCCTGATGTATCTTCTCCGAAACGAAAAGGTCTCTCAGGCAATCGTCGGAAGCTGCTGGCTCAGCTATGAATGGAAGGCCTGTTTCGCGTTTATTTCTATTAACATGTATAATGGAAAACGCGGCTTTATCCATGGAAAAGCCGCGAAATATTTCTTCTATTTATTTTATCCTTTACATATCACGATTCTCGTGATCATAAGGAACCTGTATTTTCTTTCTTAAAGCAGATTCAGTCTGTTTAATTTTTCTTAACGATCTCGGCTGCGTTTTTGTAGATACTGTCTGCCGGAATGCAGCCTCTTACCGGTGAAAGCGGATAAATATTGCTGTTTCTGCCGATCACAGTTCCCGGATTCAGTACAGAACCACAGCCGACTTCTACATGGTCACCCAGCATTGCCCCGAATTTCTTAAGACCTGTCTCGATTTTTTCTTCTCCGTCTTTGACAACAACCAGTTTCTTGTCGGACTTCACATTTGAGCAGATAGAGCCTGCACCCATATGAGATTTATAGCCAAGGACAGCATCACCGACATAATTGTAATGCGGAACCTGTACCTTATTAAAGAGTACGGCATTTTTAAGTTCTGTGGAATTTCCTACAACGGCGCCCTCTCCTACGATTGCATTGCCACGGATAAATGCACAGTGACGTACTTCTGCGTCTTTCCCGATGATCGCCGGTCCATGAATATAAGCAGTCGGTGCAACGGTTGCTGATCTTGCGATCCAGATATTGCCTTCACGGCACTCATACTCAAACGGGCTGAGTGTCGGACCAAGTTTCATGATAAATTCTCCGATCTCCGGAAGCACTTCCCACGGGTATGTTTTTCCTTCGAATAATTCTGCAGCAATTGTTTCATTCAGATCCAGAAGATTTGAAATTGTAAAATCTTTTAACATAATTATGCTTTTCCTCCTCGTTTCGCAGTTGTCGTTTTTTTTGTATAATTGGCTGCCGCGGCATCAAAAAACTGCCGCAATGCATATTGATAATTGCTCTGCTCTACCTGATTTGTACGCACTCTGACAAAATGTTCCAGCTTGTCCATATATTCCTGCGGAGTAATACTTCCCTCAGCAACATAAGTCAGCCCCTTTTCCCAGCTTGCCGTCAGCTCCGGATTCAGAAGGGAACGTATTGAACAGTTTACCACATCAAAGATCATCTCTCCCAGAAGTGTAGGTGTGATCACCTGCGTCTTTTTATTCAGAGACAGATATTTGATAGAAACAAGTTTCTTAAGGATTTCCGCCCTTGTCGCACTGGTACCGATTCCACTTCCTTTGATCTGGGCCCTCAGTTCTTCATCCTCGATCAGCTGTCCTGCATTTTCCATCGCAAGGATCATAGATCCGGAATTGTACCGTTTCGGCGGTGAAGTCTCGCCTTCTTTGATATTCAGCGCATCTACCGTCAGTATATCATTCTTTTTGAGTGCCTGCAATGCATTTAGCAGCTGTGAATCACAGGACACATCTTCATCCTCATTTTTCTCTGCATCTTTCTCTGCCAGAGATTTCTTCGCAAAAGAGTTGGTCGCATATTTCAGATAGCCTTCTTCCTGCAGCACCTTGAAACTGGAAAAAAATTTCTCACCCTGCATCGTTGTAGTCAGACTTACTTTCTGATAAACTGCCGGCAGACAAAATACACACAGGAAACGACGCACGATCGTCTCGTAAACTCTCTGTGACGTCAGAGAAAGTCCGTTCAGCGCGTTCATCCCCTGTCCGGTCGGTATGATTGCATAGTGGTCTGTGATCTGTTTATCATTGACATATCTGGTCTTTGCGATTGTCTTGTAGGAACCCATCTGTAAAATCTCTTCAGCCGCATTATCAATGGCCGGATAGCGACGCAGACCGGAGATATTTTTGTAGATTTCTTTTGCCACTGCGCTCGATAATACTCGCGCATCGGTTCGTGGATAGGTAACAAGTTTCTTTTCATACAGTTCCTGCGTGATCCGAAGTGTCTCATCCGGGCTGATCTTAAAAAGTTTGGAACATACATTCTGAAGCTCCGCCAGATTGAATAAAAGCGGCGGATTTTTATTTTCTTTTTTGCGCTCGACCTTTTCGACACGACAGCTCAATGGCTGCTGCGCCTGAAGCATACCGATCAATTCCTCGGCATGCTTCTTTTCTTTAAATCCGTTTTCTTTATACAGGTACGGAGACTGAAAATATCTGCTGCCTTCTACGGCTCTCCATTCTCCTTCAAAATGCTCTCCCTCCAACGCAATACTGGAAAGTACACGGTAAAACGGAGTCTTTACAAAAGATCGGATTTCCCGTTCTCTTCGCACGACCATGCCAAGTACACACGTCATTACCCTGCCGACAGAAATTGCCTGATGCTTACTGTTCAGATAATTGGAAACACTGTTCCCATAGCGAAGCGTCAGTACTCTGGAAAAATTAATTCCCATCAGATAGTCTTCTTTTGCACGAAGATACGCAGAATCTGCCAGATTATCATAGGCCGAAAGTTCTTTTGCCTCGCGGATACCACGCAGGATTTCTTCTTCTGTCTGGGAATCGATCCAGACACGCCGCTGATTCTTATCTTTTACGCCTGCCATCTGAGCCACAAGGCGGTAGATATACTCTCCTTCGCGCCCAGAGTCGGTACACACGTAGATTGTCTCTACATCCGAACGGTTCAGAAGCCCCTTAACAATGTTAAACTGTTTCTGAACTCCCGGAATCACTTCATATTTAAATTCACGCGGCAAAAAAGGCAGGGTATCTAAACTCCACCTTTTGTACTTGATATCGTATTTTTCAGGATAGCTCATAGTGACCAGATGCCCTACGCACCAGGTCACTACAGAATCTTCTGATTCCAAATAGCCATCCCTTCTCTGTCCGTTAATTTTTAATGCCTTAGCAAATTCCTGAGCAACACTTGGTTTCTCAGCTATGTATAAGGATTTACCCATATTACTTATCTGCACTCATCTTTCTGAGAGGCCATGCAAGTAAAACTGCACCGCCTACCATATTTCCTAAAGTGACGATCACCATGCTCTTGATCATTGCCCCAATGGAAAGTCCCGGTACAAGGCACGCTGCGGTAACAAAAATGCCCATATTTGCCACGCAGTGCTCGAATCCGCTGACAACGAATCCGGAAATACACATAACGATCATCAAAAATTTCGCTGCTTCACTTTTCAGTTTGATTCCACAAAGAACCCCTAAACATACAAAGAAATTACATAAAACTGCACGGAAGAACATCTGTCCTGCCGGAATTGCAAGTTTGTTTCCAATAAATCCGGCAAAATAATCTCCCGTTCCTGATGCTCCCGCCCACACAAAAATCAGGGAAAGAATCAGACATCCGACAAAATTTCCAATGTAGCTGATCAGCCATACCTTGCCGGCTTCACCCCAGCTTACTTTTTTGTCATAAGCTCCAAATGCCATAACAAGATTGTTTCCGGTAAACAATTCACCGCCTACCAGCGAAATCAGAAGAACTGCGATGGAAAACACCAGTGCCCCGAGAAATTTCCCCCACGCCGGTTCCTCAGCACCTGAAAAAACATTTCCGACCACATTGGAAAAGATCATGGCAACTACAATAAAAAAGCCCGCCATGATTGCCCGCACAAAATACTTGAAGAAATTGTTCTTCAATAAAGTGCTCTTTGCGATTGCCGCATTTGACAGTTTTTCTACATCCTCGTGATTCATAAAAAAAACCTCCCTTTCCCGGGAACATCGTTTCTTGTATACGTTTGTCCCCTCCACATATTGTATTCTTGAATTATATCATTTTCGATAAAAATTCTCAATACATATAGTATGAAGTTTGATATTTTTATGACAATTGTACATTCTTTTTTGATAACTGTCAGTTATCGAATCAGTAATGTATGCTTTTCCCTGTCAATTACTTCCCCAATCACTGCACATGGAAGTGATGATTCTTTCAGTTCCCTCAGTATTTCATCTGCTTCTTCTGCCGAAACTGCTGCCAGAAGTCCGCCGGAAGTCTGTGGATCAAACACAAGGTCTTCGAGCCAGAGCTTCGCAGTACTTACATAGCCTGTTTTTGCTGCAAATTCTCTGTTACGATATGCGCCACCGGGTATCAGTCCCATAGATGCATATTCTTCCACATCCGGAAAAATCGGAAGCGCCTGTGAATCTATTACAAGCGTCTTGTCGCTGCCAGCTGCCATTTCTGTTCCATGACCGCCAAGACCGAATCCGGTAATATCCGTACAGGCATGAATCGTATATTTCTTAAGGATCTCACATGCATACTTGTTTAAAGTCTTCATGGATTTCAGTACAGCTTCCCGTGCTCTCTCCGAAACAAGATCTGCTTTGATTGCTGTATTGATGATTCCGGCACCAAGCGGTTTTGTCAGGATCAGTTTATCACCGGTCTGTGCGCCATAATTTTTCCAGAATTTATCCGGATGAACAAAACCGGTCACACTCAGCCCGTATTTCGGTGTATCATCCTGTATCGTATGTCCTCCTGCAAGTACTGCTCCTGCCTCCAGAACTTTGTCTGCACCGCCCTTAAGGATTTCACCCAGAATTGCTGTGTCCATGTCCTTTGGAAACGCAACGATATTAAGTGCGGTCTTTGGTTCTCCGCCCATTGCATACACATCACTCAAGGCATTCGCCGCCGCAATCTGTCCGAAATCATAAGGATCATCCGCAACCGGTGTAAAGAAATCCAGTGTCTGGATCATGGCAAGCTCATCTGAAATCTTATATACAGCCGCATCATCTGAAGTTTCAGTCCCAACCAGAAGATGAGAATCCTGAAATTTCGGCAGCCCGCAGAGTACGCCAGCAAGCGTTCCCGGTCCGACTTTTGCGGCACAGCCACAGTTTGGTGCTAGTTTTGTAAGATATACTTTTTCCATTTTACCGAATTTCCTTTCTGCCTTAGCCTTGTTCATCTATGATACCATAAATCTTCTTTTTTCTCCATGCCTTTTTTTGATAGAAAAACTGCCCGGGCAAATTCTACCCGGGCAGTTTCTTATTATTCAGATCATATTATTTCTTAGTGATGTAGCCTTTTGCTTTCAGTGTTTCAGCACAGAGAACAGCTCCGCCTGCAGCACCTCTTACAGTGTTGTGGGAAAGTCCTACGAATTTGTAATCGTAAACCTTGTCCTCACGGAGACGTCCGATAGATACGCCCATGCCATTTTCATAGTTGACATCCTCGCTTACCTGCGGGCGGTTGTCTTCTTCGAGATACTGAATAAAATGCTTCGGCGCACTCGGAAGTTCTAATTCCTGCGGAAGTCCCTTAAAGTTTCGGAGAGCTTCGATCAACTGTTCTTTTGTAGGTTTCTTGCGGAATTTTACAAATACGGCTGCTGTATGTCCGTTCAGTACCGGAACACGCAGACACTGGCATGTGATAACAGGTTCTGTAGCCGGTACGATCACACCGTCTTCAATCTTGCCCCACAGTCTCAGCGGTTCTTTTTCACTCTTTTCTTCTTCTCCACCAATGTACGGGATAATGTTGTGTTCCATTTCCGGCCAGTCTTTAAATGTCTTTCCTGCTCCGGAGATTGCCTGATATGTAGTGGCAACTACTTCATATGGCTCAAATTCTTTCCATGCAGTAAGAACCGGTGCATAGCTCTGAATAGAACAGTTTGGTTTTACTGCGATGAAGCCTTTCTTTGTGCCAAGACGTTTCTGCTGATATTTGATAACATCAAAGTGTTCCGGGTTGATTTCCGGTACTACCATCGGTACATCCGGTGTCCAGCGGTGAGCGCTGTTGTTGGATACGACCGGTGTCTCTGTCTTTGCATATTCTTCTTCGATTGCTTTGATCTCGTCTTTAGACATATCAACTGCGGAAAATACAAAATCTACAGTAGATGCAACTTTTTCTACTTCGTTGACATTCATAACAACGATTTTCTTTACTGCTTCCGGCATCGGAGTATCCATTTTCCATCTGCCGCCTACTGCTTCTTCATAAGTTTTTCCGGCACTTCTCGGGCTTGCTGCAAGGGTAACCACTTCAAACCACGGATGATTCTCCAGAAGAGATATAAATCTCTGTCCGACCATACCTGTAGCGCCTAAAATGCCGACTCTCAGTTTTTCGCTCATAACAATGTTCTCCTCATTCTTTTATTTCATATATGTCTTTGCGTAGCACACATCTGTTTTCCTTGTACATACTATACCACTTCATCCGAAATTGCAAGATGTTTTTAATTATTTTTCAGATATTCTTTGTTTGCCGCAATAATCTGCTCCATAACCTTCGGTCCCGGAGCGCCATAAGTTTCACGCTTCTCAACACAGGTCTTCATGCTGATCGCTTCATAGATATCCTGCTCAAATACCGGAGAAATCTCTTTGTATTCTTCCAGAGGAAGCTCATCAAGAGAGATTCCCTTATCAATACAGGTAAGGACCAGACGGCCTACAATGCCATGTGCATCACGGAACGGAACCCCGTGATTTACAAGGTAATCCGCTGCATCTGTCGCATTTGTGAAGCCGTTCTTGGCACTTGCCTCCATTACATCTTTACGGAATTCCATAGTAGAAACCATTCCGGTAAACAGTGCGATACATCCCTTTACAGTATCGATGGCATCGAAGGTCAGCTCTTTGTCTTCCTGCATATCTTTGTTGTATGCAAGCGGAATACCCTTCATTGTAGTAAGAATGGAGGTCAGCGCGCCATACACACGACCGGTCTTTCCTCTTACAAGCTCGGCAATATCCGGATTCTTTTTCTGTGGCATAATACTGCTTCCGGTACTGTAAGCATCGTCAATCTCAACAAAACGATATTCATTGGAATTCCAGAGAATGATTTCCTCACAGAAACGGCTCAGATGCATCATAACTGTGGACATTGCGGAAAGGAGCTCGATCACATAGTCTCTGTCAGATACGGAGTCCATACTGTTTCTTGTCGGCTCATCAAATCCCAGAAGCTCTGCTGTATAAAATCTGTCAAGCGGATAAGTAGTTCCCGCAAGTGCTCCTGCACCAAGCGGACAGGTATTCATACGTTTACGGATATCTGCCATACGGCTTCTATCTCTGCGGAACATTTCAAAATATGCCCCAACATGATGTGCCAGTGTAACAGGCTGTGCTTTCTGCAGATGGGTGAATCCCGGCATATATGTATGAAGATTGTTTTCCATAATAGTCTGCAATGCTTCGAGAAGTTTCTTAAGTTCTGCATCGATTTCTTCGATTTCATCACGTACATAAAGTTTCATATCCAGTGCAACCTGATCGTTACGGCTTCTTCCGGTATGAAGCTTCTTACCCGGATCCCCGATACGGTCGATCAGATTTGCCTCTACAAAACTGTGGATATCCTCATATTCTGCTGTGATCTCCAGCTTTCCGGATTCTACATCGGCAAGGATGCCATCCAGTCCTTCCAGAATCTGGTCTCTCTCTTCTTCTGTCAGTATTCCCTGCTTCGCAAGCATTCTTACATGCGCCTTGCTTCCGCGGATATCCTGTTTATAAAATTTCTGATCAAATGAAATTGACGCATTAAAATTGTATACCAGTTTGTCCGTTTCCTTTGTGAAACGTCCTCCCCATAACTGTGCCATAATTTCCTCCTTGTTGTACGGTAAAGTTTGCATTCCGCTGAACTTTCGTCCAAAAATGTATAAGCTTCTATCAGTTTACCACATTCCAGTGAAAAATCAAATAGCCGACCCCTCTGAAATTTGTTTTATTTCATTTTTTCTTCCTGTTCTCGCTTTGAAAACGCACAACCACAGTAGTTTTGCCGGTACAGATCGTACTCATGAGATAATTCGATGGAACGTTTGTAACCGTTTTTCTTTTTGAAATCGGACGGCAGATGAGGAACTTTATAGATTTCTGCCAGCTCTTCCCCGATCTCGTTGATCTTTTCGGCGTTCTTCAGCGGGCTGATGGAAAGTGTCGTAGTAAAGTAATCATAATTGTCTTTCTGTGCCAGTCTGGCTGCTTCTTCCATACGGAGGCGATAGCATTTAAAGCACCGCTCACCACCCTCCGGGACTTTTTCCATGCCTTTTGCCATCTCATAAAAAATCTGAGGATCGTAAGTACCCTCCTCAATGTGTACCGGATGTGCAAAAGACATTTCTGCTATCAGACGACGGATTTCTGCGACTCGTTTACTGTATTCCTCAACTGATGAGATGTTGGGATTGTAAAAAAATACAGTAATTTCAAAATACTGAGATAAATATTCCAGCACGTAACTGCTGCACGGCGCACAGCAACTGTGTAGAAAAAGACGGGGCACTTTTTCTTCTTTTTTTATATTGTCAATAAGCTTATCCAGCTCTTTCTGATAATTTCGTTTATTCAATTCTGTTACCTTCTTTTCAATGATATCTGTAAACTGTAAATCGTAACTGTTCAGTACCCTCACAGTTACAAGTCCTGTCATATATCATAACACATGAAATGTTTTTCGCATATCTTAAAATATAGATTCTCGGAGGTATGTTTATGAAACCCCTTCTGGAAATCAGAGACGTTTCGCTCTCTTATCATACATCTGCCGGAGAAACACCGGCACTTTCCCACCTGACATTTGATCTGATGCCCGGAGAATTTCTGGCGGTTGTCGGTCCGTCCGGCTGTGGAAAATCCACTCTTTTAAATCTGGTCTGCGGACTTTTAAGTGCAGAAGAAGGCACTATACTGATGAACGATACAGTTCCCTCTCCCGGTGATCCGCGAATCGGATATATGCTTCAGAAAGATCATCTTCTCGAATGGCGTACAATCTATCAGAATGTAACCCTCGGTCTTGAAATCCGCCGGGAACTCACTCCCGCAAAGCTGAAATATATTGAAGAAATGCTCTGCACTTACGGACTTGATAAATTTCGAAACGCGCGTCCTTCTCAATTATCCGGCGGCATGCGTCAGCGCGCGGCACTGATCCGCACACTGGCCCTGAAACCGGAGCTTCTCCTGCTTGACGAGCCTTTTTCTGCTTTGGATTATCAGACTCGCCTGAATGTCAGTGACGACATCGGACGGATTTTGAAAAAAGAAAGAAAACCTGCCATTCTGGTCACTCATGATATTTCTGAAGCAATCAGCATGGCAGACCGGGTGATCATCCTGACAAAACGTCCGGCAACTGTTGCTCGTATTGTGACCATCGATCTCGGTCTTACCGACCGGACACCACTTTCTTCCCGGAACGCCCCGCAATTCAAATCTTATTTTAATCTTATCTGGAAGGAGCTGAATCAATATGTCTGAGCATTCACCTGCACAAAAGCAGTATCTTCTCCGTGTAAAACGTGAAAAAAATCTGATTCGCGTGTCCAGAATCCTTCTGTTTCTGGGCTTTCTGATTTTATGGGAGGTTTCCGCCCGTTTCGGATGGATTGATTCCTTTATTTTCAGCAGTCCGTCGGAGATCTGGATAACTTTTCTTAATATGCTGAAAGACCAGTCTCTGTTTACACATATTGGGATCACACTTGCCGAAACGCTCGTCAGTTTTGTATTCACGGTTCTTCTTGGTATCGGCACAGCCGTCCTTCTCTGGACATGTCCCAGACTTTCACATGTTCTTGAACCATATCTGGTCGTACTGAACAGTCTTCCGAAATCTGCACTTGCTCCTCTCCTCATCGTATGGCTGGGTGCAAATATACGAACGATCATCGTTGCCGGAATCTCCGTTGCAATCTTTGGCTCCATCATTAATCTTTATACAGGATTCCGTGAAGTCGATCCCGAAAAGCAGAAACTCATCCAAACGCTCGGTGGCAGTAAAAAAGACGAACTGACAAAAATTGTCCTTCCGTCTTCTGTTCCACTTATTTTAAGCATAATGAAAGTAAATATCGGTCTTTGCCTGGTTGGTGTGATCATCGGAGAATTTATCGGTGCAAGACAGGGACTCGGTTACCTGATCATCTACGGTTCGCAGACATTTAACTGTGCAGGCATACGGATACGAACTGATATCGTAATACTCATTTTTTGCCTATTTTCCGGCTATTCCAGAATTTCCCAGCAGCCCTTGCCACCGGCACCATTAAAACGAATTCGCCCTTCTTTTTTTAATACTTTTAATTTATAATTCGCTCCAGACAAACTACAGCCTATTTCTTTTGCAATCATTTTTCCCGTAATACGTGGATTCTCACGAATAAGATCAACAACAACTTCGCGTGCGTCACACTGTCTGCTTTTATAATCTAATCTGTTTCCATAATCAACTCTGAAACATTTCTTATCGCCGTCAAAGATTTTAAGATCCATGCAACCTGTTACACTCGACAGACTGAAATATATTTCCATATATCGCGGATACACCACAATCTTGTCAACTTCTTCCAGCATATCGTCAACCGTTGCCTTTTTAAACAGATCATCATCATTTAGCCTGGTTTCTATTTCCTGCAGGCGGTCTTTTATGTTCTGCGTATTGGAAGTTCGCTCAGTTAACTCTAATATTTTCTTTTTGTTTTGATCTCGCTTCTTTTCCAGCTCTTCCTGTTTTGTCTTATACATCTGATCTGTCAGCACACCGTCAATCAGCTTATCGACAAGAAATTTCATTTTTCTCTCGATGTCTTCCTGCTCTCGCTCCAGCTTCTCAATTTCTTTTGTGCCGTCCTGATTATTCAGCGACTTTGAAAGCAGTTTCATCATTTTTTCAATGATCTTTTTCTTATTCTTCTGATATTGGTTGCTGCAGATTTCTTCTAAAACAGCGTAAAACTCATTTTCCGAAATATTAATGTTGTCGCATCCCTTTTCGTTTTCCAGAAATACTTTTCGCAGATTTGGCCGAGCACGCAAATTATCAGATCTGCCAAGTTCCAAATAGCAGCTGCAAGCCCAGGTATATATCAGCTCGTGATTGCTGTGTTTTCGGTGCACTTTCCTCCAATAAGGCTGGCCGCACATACCACATACTATTTTACCGCTCAGCTGATATTTTCCGGGATTTTTACCGATATCGTCTTCGCCGTCTTTTGTTTTCACAGAACGTTTATCAATCTGCTCATTTGCTACATTCCAGAGCTCGTCAGATACCGTTCTCGGCACTTTATCTTCATGGATATATATTTTCTCTTTAGGATTTTTAATTGTTCGCTTACTGTCAAAATCAAAGTGATATTTACCCATGACTGCAGTACCCTTATTAATCGGGTTTCTGAGCATCCTTAATATATAACTGGATGTGAAAGGCTTTCCATCGCGATTGACAATTCCTCTATTTCGCATGATCGTAGATATCGTACGTGTTCCGTAACCTGCCGCACACAACCTGTACATTTCACGCTTAATTTCTGCCTCTTTCTCTACTAATGCTACACTTTTATCTGGCATACGTTTGAAACCGTATGCATTTCCAGGGAGCATGACGTTCCCACCATCCCTCTGGCGATTTCGGTGAGCATTGTTGATCTTTTTGCTGAGTTCTCGGCTATATTCTTCCGCTAAAATTGCCTTAATACCCGTGATAAGAGCATCATCTGTACTGTAAAATTTGTTTTCTATGTACATATAAAGTTTCTTCTGCTCTGTACACAGACGGTCTACAAACAGGTACCAGTCTTTAGTATTTCGCATCAGACGATCCTGTGATTTGATTACGATTACGTCAAATTTGTCTGTCAGGAGATCATTAAATAATCTCTTGTATTCATTGCGGCCTTTTGCGGTAGTTCCGGACCGACTTTCCACGTATCGATCTACAAGAACCCAGCCGTATTGTCTTACACAAGACTCAGCTTCTGCAACTTGTTTTTCAAGGGCGTTTTTCTGGCTTTCTTCTTCTGTACTACACCGGCAATAGATAACAGCTCGTATCATATATTGCCTTCCTTCTTTACCAATATGTACAGTTTACTTTTTTCTTCAGGAGTTATTAATTTCTCCTGCAGTAATAATTCTGCCAATTTTAATATAATTCTGTTCTCATTTTCGACCATAAGATTATTCCTCTTACATACTGCTCAATAATTAGCATATTCAGTCAATCAACTTTCCGTCTCTTAACAGAGGAATAATCTTTATGTTTCCATGTTCATTTCCTCTATTAATCACTATTAATATGTTATTTCTGGTGAAAAATAGCAAAAATTCGCATGATTATAGTCGTTATTTTATTTTTTCGATTCTTTTTACTCAATTCCCTCCTTTTTTCTTTTATTTACTATTTAAACAACCTTTCAATCTATTTCAGTTTCTAGGATTTATGCTATAATGTTTATAGAATAAATTTACAGGAGGGAAAATAGATTGAATTATTGTGTAGTACTAAAATATTCACAATATGATAAAAGTTATATAATATCCGTTCCGGATCTGCCCGGCTGCATGGCCGATGGTCAGAGCCCGAATGAAGCCTATGAAAATGCCAAATTTGTGATCCAAGAATGGATTGAAACAGCCAAGGCTAAAGGTAGACCAATTCCAAAACCGGTCTTCGGCCAAGAGAATTTTTAAGGGACAGCGAAATTGGCTGTCCCTTTTGTATTAATCATCTTCTGTCTCTTTTATGACTTCTTCACATAGTCTCTGTATTTCTTCTCGCGGTGGTTCCGGGATTGGAAATCCGCTTTTAACCGCATCCTGTAACCAGGAATCCTTGCTACAATCCAGCAGTTCAAACGCAATACTCATACTCTGATTACGTGCAGTGATCCACGGAAGTTCTCTAATTCCTACAGTATAACCATTCTCATCATGTTTGAGCACGTCTACGTTGTAATGCAACTCCATATAATAATCAAGATCTTTTTCCTGATGTTCTTCTTCCGGTGGTGTCGCATTTTCCAACACTGCCTCCATCCATTCCCGCTGCGCATCTGCAATCGCCACCGGGATATCCTCCCATCGCTGACAACAAGTCACACACCCTGGACAATCTGGAAGATAAATCGTGAAGCCACCTTCCTCTGTATCTTCTATGATCGTTACTGGATATTCCGGCAACATATAATAAGTAATTTTTCTTTTCATACCGTCAGTTCTCCTCTCTTGTATTCATTAGCTAATCTATAAAATGTGGTTCTCTTAAGACCTGTTAAATTCATGGCGGTCACTGCAGTTATCTCTCCGGAAAGCCACCGGTTCATAACTCTTTTATAGTTTTCTGGTAACTTGATTGCAGGTCGACCATAATTCTGCCATGCCTGAGTCTGCCGTAATGCATTGATTCCGTCTTTTTGCCGCTTCTTAACATGACTTTTTTCCTGTTCTATTACCACATCCAGTGTCTGAACTATGGAATCTATTATTGCTCCATATAAGGTTTCCTGATTTTCCGGGAAATCTTGCAAAGTTACTGGCATGTCAAGAATCTTAACTCTGATATGTGACTTTCGATAGTGCATCAGTTCTGAGCGCGCAGTGTACTTGCTTCCCAGGGTAGATAGACTGCAAATAACAAGCGTGTTTCCAGGTTGTAATATGTTATTTCTTAACTTCTGGTATTCTGTACGTTCTGTTAATTTTTCGCGATACTTCTCAACAATTATGTCATCTTTAATGGCTCCTGTTCTTTCAAATTTTACAATCTGAGCATTCGTTTTTATTGCATCAGCATAATAATATGTATTTTGTTTTTGAGAATTGTTACTTATAGAACCTCCTGTAATGTGTGATCGGCGGCGCTCTGGCTTGTTGCGGTATGTATTGTGAGTACCTCTCCGGCCGTTCCTTCTATAACAAATAGAAGAAATGGACTTTTTCGAATATTAATGTAATTAATGGGTTTCCTGAAAAGTCAGATAGTCATCAACGGCTCCCCGGAAATCTTTCTCCAACTTCTCCAACGTGGAGCCTTCATAACTCACTAAGCCGGCGATATCTTTGACAATGCCATAATAGCAATCATCCTCCTGGCTGTAATTGATATCGCCGGTATACCCTTTATAATATAGTAGTTTTTCACTCATCAGTTCCTCCTTTTTACCATTTCTTCAGGGCACTCTGCCTTAGTGTATATAGAGCCTTATTTGATCCCATAAGCTGTATAAATCAAGCTCAACCCCGGCTGCCAAAGCAGCAGCTTCCGCTGCTGTAACTACGTATAGCCTTATGCAACCCATAAAGTCGTAACCCTGCTACTTCCCAAGTGGATTTTTAGCTTTAATCTTTAAAGTCACATGTGCTATTTTAAAGTCCCAATATCTATGTTTAGGTCATAACTCTTAAAGTTATCCGCTCTCGTTTTAGTGCATATTGCATAAAGTTTTATCACTTTTGCCTGAATTATGCATCATTTTAGACTATAAAATTAATGACCTAAATCCTAATAATACTATATGGCTTTAGGTCATTAAACCCAAACTCAAAGCCGTATCCTCCTAACGCAGAGTGCCCCGGCATATCGCCTGTTTTCCAATCCAAAACGCCCCAGAGAAAGCAGAAAGTGTGGGGCGTTTTGGAGGAGAAAATTTTATGAGGCGCAAATATTTGAAGACCTCCAGTTGGACAGGTATGGAGGTGCAATGTCTTGCTTGTAGGTTAATTGTAGATCGTATGTTCGTAAAAGTCTATTGGCATATCACCCAAAGCTTTTTTCATGAAAACTGCAATTACTTTATCCGTTTTCAGAAAACACCTCAAAAAAAGTTATAAGAAATCTTTTTTAAAATCTTGCACAATTTTCACCCTCTTATGCCATCATTTCTTATTACATCATCAACAAATTTTTCTCATTTTCTTTTTCGTCATTTTGCACAATCAAATATTCACTTTTCTAAATAAAAAATAAGTGTTCGAAAAAGTATTCGCAAAATACAAATTGCCGAAAATGAGCAAAACCACTGTAAACACTGCACTTTCAAAGATTTTTGTGATACTCTTTTGTTATAAAAATAAGAAAGTGAGGTATTGTGCAATATGAACAAACAAATTAATAATCCAGAACAGGCAAATCACAGCTACTCTATACCGATTTACATGGATCCAATCCGTGACAGCTGCAATGTAGACCTGATGATAGCCGTATTCGACTATTACTGTCGCCAGAACCGCCCTTATGATTTAAAGCATTATATTGGCGCTATCATCAAGCTCTTTACAGAACAGGCCCCAGATTTTCCTCACACGGAGGAGGTCATTATGCACGTCGTCAATGCCGTCGAAATGAATGCCTTCTGGGAGGGATTCCGGGGTTGCCGCGACATTCTCACGGATAGCGTTTCTAAGCGGATATTTGACACTCTGGACGAGGTGGAGGGCGACGATGAGTGAGCCATGGGAGATCTTTCAGCGTGCCTGGGAGCATGGGTTTAATTTTGGCTATCTTCAGAGTTACGCACGTTTCCGTTTTTTACTGAATGCATGTTATATCTACTCTGTCAGGAAAATCGAACCGGAGGATATGTACAAGGCACTGGTGAATGAAGGATTTTTTGATTGGTATTTATATAATAGGTGATAATAAAAATGAAAAACAAAAAGAATTATGAAGTGGCGGACATTCTGGAACTCATCAAAATTTCCAATGAATTTGTTGAGAGAAACCGCAAGGTCTATGAGCGACTTGCTGCCGGCATTCCCACCCAAGGTATCATGGACTCACTGGTTCCAGAATTGGTCAATCTATATGGCGATTACGTGGTCCAAATAAATCAATATGAGTCTGATGAGGCCTACATCGCCCTGGCAATATTAGTTGCTGACGATTACGACGTATCCGCTCATATGTCGATTTTTGGCGGTAGACAACGACTACTGGAAAAATATAACAATCAATACGGAGACGCGACATTGTCGATCATGGAGTATCAATATAACTCTATAATTGATCTTAAACTCCATAGCTCCCAAGCTCACGCGATCCGCAAGGGAAATGTACTTTGGAAACGAACCGACAAACGTTATATTCTGAATACCCTCATACCGGAGCTAATCAGTCTGTACGGGGGGTATATTATGCAGATAGTTCAGTACAAGGCAAGCTTGTCGGATATCCCACTGGCTATACTGACCCGCAATGATCTTGATGACTATGAACGTGCATTATTTTACAAGCAGCGCCAAGGCATCGAGAAGAGATATAATGATATGTATGAGGCTGGCACACTAACTATTATCGAATACAATTATGATCCGGTAGTCAACCCGGAAGCACACGATCCGGTGGCCGATATGCTCCGTGGAGGAGACGTACTTTGGAGAAGAGAGGAAAATATAAATGAATGAAAATAAAGAAAAAACCGCTGAGGAGCTGGCGTATTGCGTAAAATCAGATATGGATATAGAAAACATTGTCAATAAATTTAAAAGTGATCTGCAGGAATTGGATTATGGTAATCGGGTTGCAGCTATCAGCAAAGCCATTGAACATCTAAATCAGGGTTGCACTGTTAATTACGTTGCGGACGGACTCAGGGAATGGTACGGCATAACCATGGATCCGGGCGAATTGAAGAAGCTGCTGCTCCAATCAAAAGACCTTCTTCCGGATGAGGAACGAAAGAAAAACATTGATAAGAACCTTCTCACTATCGAAAGACCTGACGATGGAAAGAAAATTGATCTGGCTTACCTTCAACATAAATACAAATTAGGTTATCACTACATAGACACTTTATACAAGGAAAATATTTTTCCATACAGTGGAAGTGATTTATGCGAAGCTCTGTATTTCCAGGCGGTCTGCAATTTATGTAAAGATCGAAAAGAGATCGACGAATACTTTGAAAATCTAAAAAGAGAAAGAGAAGCCGCCCAAAAGGAAGAAGAACAAACAACTGAATAATTTTCTCCTGTAGAAAGAGACCCATTCCCGGGTCTCTTTTTCCATATCTATCAAAATCACCTCAAAAACCCCTAAAATCGTATCAAAACCTATCAATATCAGCATAAAACCGTTTTGTTCCCGACATATATGTCGGGAACATCAGTTGCTGCTATCATAATTATGTCACATACGACACAATGTTTTTTCGATTATGTCATATACGACATAATCCGTTTCCCTGAAATATGTCACATACGACACAATAGCTTTCTCATTATGTCACATACGACATTTTCAAATCTTTATTATGTCACATACGACATAATCATTTTCCAAATATGTCACATATGACATAATGACTTTTAGATTGTGTCATATGCGACATAATCCGGACTGGCTTTTCCTACTAGCGGGAATTTTTAGGCTCATATTATCGTAGGATATTTATTTTAATAGAAAAACCTTTTAATATTAACTTTTGTGAATATCACTCTCCCTTAAAAGTTGGCATCAACCTTTTTCCAGAAAAGTCCCATTTTTGTACCAAAACCGCTCATTTATGCATTAGATATCACTATTTTATCAACTAATATTGTTTAAAGTATCAACTATTATTCTGAAAATATAACTTTTAATCATACTAGATCAATCTTTTGTACTAGAGGCGTGCAACATCTGCCGGCTTAAAAGTTGATATTTTAAAAGTTGAAAAAGAGGCTGTCTATTTCCCGACAGCCCCTTTTAGATTTACTTAATCTTCATGGTATATTGATATTTACTAGTTGTCCAATCCGAATCAATATACAATGTTTCTCCTTTACGTAACTTTACTTTTGCATAACGACTACAAAGGTAACTATCTTTAGTCACTTTTTTACCTCTGAAATATTTATTATAAACCTTTTTTGAAGCCATATGTAATGAAAACCACTTTCCTCCATTTGTCTTTGCCTGCCAAAAATAAAATCCTTGCTTATCCATTTTTTGCAGCATAACATGTCCATAATCTTCATTATCAGATAATTTTTTATTCAAATTACGAAAATTATAGAATGTAAACGTATAAGTTCCATTTTTTGGTGCTGTAAAACGTATCATATTAGTTTTACATTTACAAACCACTTTATAATTCCCTTTTTTCTTGATATTCGGGCACTTTCTAAAATGTTCTATCTTCTTTGCACTTACAGTTTTAGCTGCCTGAACTGGTACTTGAAATGTATCCGTCACTATGATTGTCACTGTCAAAAGAACAAGCACTGTGCATATAAATTTTTTTACCTTTTTCATAATGTACGCTCCTACTTTCATCTAATTTTTATCTTTTTCACATTACTCCAGCTACTATAAATCCGTTTCTTTCCAATTTTTCTATATGCCCTTACTCTTACATAATAAGTCTTTTTTGTTTTTAGCTTTTTAACAGTACATGATGCTGTATTTTTTGTGAGCATCACATTTTTTACACCGGAAGTAAATTTACGTTTTAAAGAATACTGTACTTGATAACCAGATACATTTTTTCCTTTTTTCCATATGATTTTTAAAGCTTTCTTATGTGCGCGTATCTGTTTTACCCAAACCTTCTCAGGTTTTTTCGTCATATTATTTTCTAATTTCTTTTCAATTTGTACAATCCCAGAAAACGTTTCTTTTTTAGGAAGCGGACTACTCACAGAGCTGGAATTCTTTTTATCTTTATTTGTAGGACTATTTACGCCTACATTGTCCTTTGTCCCAGAATTTGCAGGCTCTGAAACAGGCGGACTGACAATATTAAAATTAATCGTTGCCACACCCTTATAATATCCTTTTCCTGCTATCGAGACTGTTGCCTGACCCACAGCATAATTGTTGTAATAATATACCTTATAATCTGAACCAGGTGTTAAACCTTCTACTGTTATTTTAGGACATATCTCTTTTCCTGTATATACCTGATCTTCAACTGTATTGATTTTTTGTTTTGAAATATCTCCATAAATGTTAAAATTTTTGGTACAGCTTCCAGTATAACTTCCTATTGCTGTCAAAGTCACAGTTGCTTTTCCTGGCAAAATATTATCTTTATATGTTACTTCATAATCTTCCCCCTCTATATAGCATCCTGGAACAACCATTTCTGGAGTCAATGGTTCTCCAGTGGCATAGAAATCCGGACATGAATAACTGGAAACTTTAAATTTTGCATCCTGTAATGCATACATCTTATATTTGTTAATAATAAACTTCTTTTCCACAGTCCCTGCAAACATTCCCATTCCATGAATTACAGTTGTCGCTTCCCCTGCATTGATATTGTTTTTGTAAGTAACAGTATAATCTTCATCTTTATCTAACTTAGGCGCTGTGGAGACAAGTTCCACTTTTGGTGTCTGTTCACGGTTTTTCCAGTATGAATACTGACCTGTAATTTCCTTAAACCACCCTGCATCCAATTTTACGCTATCGCTATCTGATTCAATAAAAGCAAATCCATTCTCCTGTGCATATTTTTGCGTTGCTGATTCACTCTTTCCCGCAATAATTGCTGTGCTGTTTTTACTAATTACCTCTTCACCAAACTGCACATCCTGACCAAGAACATTTATCTTATAAACTGCTCCTTTAAATGCACCGCTTCCTATCAATTTTACAGTTTTTGGTATGACCAGATAATCAATTTTTTTGTCATAAATAAATGCATAATCTCCAATTTTCTGAAGTCCTTCTTTCAAAACAACACTTTCCAGTGACGTACATGAGCCAAAAGCCCCCTCTTTCAAACATCTAACAGACATTGGGAATTCTATTTTCTGCAACTGTTCACAATAAGCAAACGCATAGTCTTCTATTATAGTTACTCCCTCCGGTATCATATAACTTCCACCGCGTTTCGCAGGAAATGCCACCAGTATAGTTTTATTTTTATTAAATACCACGCCATCCACGCTTGTATAAAAAGGATTTTCTGAATCTACCTCAATATCATTTATGCCACTGGCAGCAAACGCACGTCTTTCGATTATTTTCACATTTTTAGGTATTCGTATAGTCTTTACACTTTTACAGTTAGTAAATGCATTTACACCAATTTCGGTAATTGAATCAGGCAATTCAACAGACTCTACATCTACAATGTTATGCATGAACGCTTCATCATCAATTTTCGTTATTTTATGGCCATTAAAACTTTCAGGTACTGTTACATGTATGTTTGTTCCATTGTACTGAGCGACACTATAACTTCCATCTGACAAAACTCTCAGCGAAAACGGCGAATCCATTTTATCTAATTCATAATGCCTTGGTCTGGAACCAGGATAACTACAATCCACCATATATTCTTCACCATCAATTACAACTACAGAATTCTGATGTCCATTTCCCGCCCCAGATCATGAGCTGCATATCTTAAATATGCCTGCATTCCACATTTTTTACACAAATAGTTCACTGCATTACTGTATCCCCAACAGTCTGCGCCTCCATAAATCATAATAGCTACGTCACTGCTATAATTTGCATTATAGTCAAATTCTGAAGTAAGCCATTTACATATTTTCTCTACCTTTTCGTATTCTGTCATAGAGGAAGTAATATTTTCCTCCAAAAACGCATTCATTTTCTGTTCCGCATAATATTGTGCATAGTCAACAACATTCACCTTATAAATTTGTGTATGATTTCCAACTGTCATAGACACTATATTTTCTCCAAATGAATATTCTTCTTTCATTCCGGACCCGCCAGTTATAACATATACATATCTTTTTTGAGTTATCGGAACTACCCTTCCATTTGACTCCACCTTTACTCCTTCTCCGGAAATCAATTTATATTCAGCCCCATCTTCCTGTGGCAACAAATAACTTGTTGGCATCTCAGTAGGAATCGAGATTGCTGTAACATTTGGATTCAACGCATATAAAGTAATCTCTTCTGAATTCTCCTCACTTAACAAACGCTCTTCTCCATCATCAAACTCTTCTTCTAAACATTCCGTGCTCTCCGAATCAGAAAAATCTTCCTCTGCAACTTCTTCTGATGTCGAATTTTCCAAAAGGTTTACGTCTACCGTTTCTTCATCTTCAGAATTTTCTCCTTCTTCAGACTGAATCAATATATCCTCTCCTATGTTACTTTCCGTTTCACTCTCAGACCGAATCACCTCAACTTCTTCCGTATTGCTCTCTACTTCATCCTCAGACTGAACTATAGCTTCATCTGTCACCCCACTCTCCGCAAAAACTGGTATAGTTTGGCCTAGTATAAGATTACAGATTATTATCACAGCTACTGACTGTTTAAAAAATGTTTTCTCTTTCACTTTTACATTGCCCTCCTAACGCATAAACTATCTATAGAGTATAATTTATTTCTCCTAGTCATCCTGAAATATATTAGGTTATTCGTCTGTTTCTTCTGAAAGATTAAATTCCTCCTCAACTGAATCAGAATCTTCAATGTCAATTTCTTCTGAATCCTGTTCTTCGTTTTCAAAACCTGCTTCCTCACTTTCAGCCACAGCAGGTGCCGGATCCGTGAAAACTGGCTCACTTTCTGATACAGTAGATTCGTCTGTAAAGACTTCGTCAGAACTTATACCACTTGAATAAGAGGCTTCTAAATTTGATATGCTATCCATCGGCAGGTTAAAATGTGAGCAGAAATCATAATACTGATCATGCGGCATTTCTGTAACTTCGAGACCATTTTCCAGATAATGAGTTTTCTTTGGTGAAGTCTGGACAATCATCGAAGTTAAATTTATTCCAGCTGCATTTTTATACTGTACTACAGCTATTGCTTCATATTTTTCATAAGGATCTATTTCATTTCCGAAATGTCCTGCATCTTCAAAGAACACGGAAGCAGCCGCCCCCAGTTCTGTCCCAGTAGCAGCCCATCCACTGCCCCCATATCCATTGAAGGCCCCGCCATGAGAAGCCAACGGATTAACAGTAGACATTTCACCGTCAGCCCAGCCGCCAAGCAGAACGCATATGATATTTCTTGAAGCCCTTGTTGCAGCATCTCTAAGAAGGCCATCGGACCATTCACGGGTCGGATAACTTGGTTTATCTTTAAAGAAGTTCCTATGATCTGGATTCTGTCTCAGGTCGTTCATAACCTCGTGAGCAGCCTGTCCTGCTTCTGCATCCATTGTCAGACCATTTAAGATTTCCTCATAAGTATAATTACCTATATGATACGTCACAGAACTTTCTTTATAGTACTGTCCATTCGGATCTATCGGAAGTTTTGTTTTTACTGTTAAAGTCACGTATCCCTTCGAAATCCCGGTAATATTGCCCTGCGCATCAATGGTGGCTACAGACGGATCGCTGGATGAAAACTCCAGGTATTTCTCCATATTTTCCACACTGTAATCACCTATATCTTCTTTCATTGGGTTTATAGTCGCGCCAATATCTACATTTCTTCCTGTTTCTGCAACATTTTCCGGATCTGGGAAACCTACTCCAATATAAGCATCATTGTACTGTACTTTTACGGTATATCTCTTAGAAGTACTCAAGCAGTCAGCTCCTGCGCTTGCTGCAAACGGGGTCTTTGAAGTAACGGTGATGGTTACTTTCCCTGCTTTCAGAGGTGTGATGGTTCCGTTTTCATCTATAGTGGCAATAGAGGCATCACTGGATGTATAAATAAAATCTTTTCTTGTCGTGTTTCCAGTAGCTTTCCATTTTACGTTACATTCTTTCGGACTGCCTACATATAAGGTATCATCAGCTGTTTTTTCAATATTAAGGTCTGTTACATAAGAAACATCCGGTTTCGGTGTTTCTGTTGGCTCTGGAGCTTTTGTAGGTTCTGGAACACTTGTTGGCTTCGGAGCTTCTGTTGGTGCTGGAGTTGCCGTTGGCTGCGGAGTTTTCGTAGGTTCTGGCATTGCCGTCGGAGCTGGTGTAGCCGTTGGAATCGGTGTGGCTGTTGGTTTTGCAGCTTCCGTCTGCTTCGGCGGCTGTGTAGGTTTTACGGATTCTGTCTGCTTTGGAATGGACTTCTTCACCACGGTAACTGTAATGGTACGCGATGCCTTATTATAGGTGTTATTTGCAGGAGCTGTAACTGTGATCTTTGCAGTCCCCGTTTTCTTTGCCGTAAGGTTCCCCTTTTTATCGACCGTTACGACCTTCGGATTGGAACTCTTATAAGCCAGTCTGGTGCGGGCCTTTGCACCGAGGTTCTTTCTCTGTCCCGTTGTCAGTTTTACATTTGATGCGGTGATCTTCTGGTTCTGACGGTATACTTTTACCGTGATGGTCTTCTTTACCGTCTTGTATTTTGATTTTTTTGCCGTGATGGTGATCTTTACAGTACCGGCTTTCTTTCCTGTGATCACACCTTTAGAACTTACTGTAGCGATTTTCTTATTGGAAGTCTTGTAACTGAGTTTTGCTCCTTTGGTGGCTTTTGCTGAGATCTTTGTGGTCTTTCCAACATATGCTTTTTTATTACCAACCTTCAGAGATAATTTCTTTGTCGCTGCCTCAACAGTTGTGGTAATTGTCGGTCCTCCTGACACACCTTTAGCTGGTGCCATCGGGCTAAGTGTCACAGTCAGTGCAAGTGCCACTGCTAGTGCCTTTAATCTTCTTTTTTTCATAGCCTTATTCCTTCCCGTTACTATCTTATTCTTACGCTTTTTACAGAGCTCCATCTACTATACCAGGTCTGTTTTCCGACCTTTTTATAGCTACGGATCCTTACATAATAATTCTTCCTGCTTCTCAGCTTTCTTACAGTAAGTTTTGTATTTCTGGATTTCAGGTTTACGGTGCGAACTCCGGAGCGGAACTTCTTATTTGTACTGTACTGTACCTGCCATCCACTATTTCCGCCTGTCTTTTTCCAGGTTGTGATAAATGTCTTTTTCTTCGTAGACTTAGCAGTGGAAAGTTTCGTTTTCTTCAGGTTGATCTTGAATTTTGCTGTACCAGATGTTTTTGAATAATTTCCTTTTCCCTTTACAGTTACCGTACCATAACCCACATTTTTATTATTCTTATAACTTACCATATAATACTTACTGGAAAGCCGTTTTTTGCCGGAATAGACTTTTACGGACGGTTTCTGTGCTTTTCCGTTATATGTGACATTAGATACTTTTACCGTCAATTTTGTTCCCGTTTGCTTGGAATTGTTTGGCTGCGCAGCCGGTTTTGCCGGGGACACTGTTGTTTCCTGAGTGGAAGGAGTAGGTGTTTCCGGCTGTGACGGTTCTGTTGGCTGGCTCGGGGTTTCTGTATTTCCTGCATCCGGGTTACTCGGAGGTACCACCGGTTCGGTCTGATCTGGCTGCGCTGGAGTTGGGGTAACAGGATCGGTTTTTCCTGAATCTGGAGTTGGCGTTGGGGCAACTCTTTTTTCTGTTGTTTTTACAGGAGTTGTACAGAGTTCCATACCTTTATATAGAACTGTCAGGGAACCGGTACCGGATTTCAAAGGCTTGATCCTTCCGATTCCGTCTACGCTGAACAGTTCAGGATTATTGCTTCGGAATGTAAAAACTCCTGGCTGTGTGACATAATAGCTGGTTGACTGTGTGCCAATATCGGCAAAAGTAAAACTTTCATTCATATATCCATCTGCACCACACTTACTGCTGTTTGCATTGGCATTAATGGTCCAGTAGATATTCTGGGAAAAGAATTTCGCTTTGGCATCGATGTTCCTGGTATTGGTTTTAGAACCGGAGACACTTTCGATTTCATTACCACATGGATATTTTGAAACAATCAAGCACCATTTAATATTATTGTGGTAAGTAACAACCCCTATTCCACAATAATTGTACTCCGTACTGATTAGAGCCGGACGATGGCCTGATGAATCATACCATACTTTATAACTACTTGCAGCATCCGCTGTTCCATCCAAAATATCTTCAGTAACTCCGATCTTATGCTCAATAGGAGTTCCAACCTGCAAGTCTCCAAGGGCATCGTGTTCTCTTGGATCACTAACAAGGGAAGCATGATTGAAATATATACATAACTGAGCAGCCCTTGTCATTGCCATATCCATAAGTCCGGCATCCAGCTTATATTCCGGAAGTCCGGCTTCTGCTCTTTTCTGGTTCATGATCTGGAAAAACTCATTCGCCATGGAATATTCTTCCTGTACAGTGATTGGTACCGTAATAATGGTATCACCGTCAGCTTCAGCACTGACTGGAATAACCATAATAGATGTCACCATCAAGATCAGAGTAAGCATGATACACAACGTGTGTTTTAGTTTCCTCATCAATTTTCTCCTTCCGTAATCATTTTATTTTTATACATTTTATGTTACTCCATCCACTATACCAGGTCTGTTTTCCGACCTTCTTATAGCTACGGACTCGCACATAATATTTTTTTCTGTTTTTTAAATTTCTTACGGTAAGTCTTGTATTGCTGGATTTCAGGTTTACGGTTCGTACTCCGGAGCGGAACTTCTTATTTGTACTGTACTGTACCTGCCAGCCACTGTTTCCACCTGTTTTTTTCCAGGTTGTGGTAAATGTCTTTCTCTTCGTAGACTTAGCAGAGGAAAGTTTCGTTTTCTTCAGATTGATCTTGAAAGCAGCTGTTTCGGAATATTTACCATATCTGCCTTTGCCTTTTACTACAACTGTTCCATATCCAACATTCTTATTATTCTTGTAACTTACGGTATAGTATTTTGAGGAGAGTTTCTTTTTTCCTGCATATACAGTAATCGCTGGCTTCTGAGCTTTACCATTATATGTTACGTTTTTCACTTTTACAGTCAGCTTACGGGATACCGGTTTTACTGGTTTCGATGGTTCCGTCTGTTTTGGAGGTTCTGCAGGTTTTGTAGTTTCCGCCTGTTTTGGAGGTTGTGGATTCGGTGTACTTGTTGGCTTCGCAGTTTCTGTCTGCTTTGGAGGTTCTGCAGGTTTCGTAGTTTCCGTCTGTTTTGGAGGTTGTGGATCCGGTGTACTTGTTGGCTTCGCAGTTTCTGTCTGCTTTGGAGGTTCTGTTGGTTTTGGTGATGGAGTCGGCGTTACGGTCTCTTCTTCATCATGATATGCCGTTACGCTTACCGTACACAATTCGATATTTTTATAATATACAGTAAAAGTACCTTTTCCATTCGCTTTTGGCTTTAACCTACCCATACTGTCGATATCAACAAGTTCCGGATTGTTGTTCTTAAAGGTAAAGATTCCTGCCTGCTGGATGTAGTAACCATCCCTTCCAGATTCAATATCAGAAAAAGCAAACGGATTATCTACCCATTCATCCAAAGCTGCAACCTTTTTTCTTGAAAAATACTTTGTTTTCGCTCTTACTGTTCTGGTATTTGTCCTAGAGCCGGAGACTTTTTCAATTGTATTTCCTACAGGAGCTTTAGATACAACCAACACCCATTCTCTCTTCCCATGATATGTTACAACGCCAACTCCACAATATTTAAAATTTGATGAATCCATCATTACTGCATTATGTCCACTTGAACCGTGCCATACAGTATAAGTACTCTGAGCATCAGCTAAACCTTCCGCTATATTTTCCTGAAACAACTGACCTTTGAAAAAATCCTCATAAGATCCATATTCATCTACATAAGTTCCCTCTAAAGCTGCATATTCTCTTGTATTATAAGTCATGGACTTGTGGCTATAATAAACACAGTTTTGTGTTGCCCTTTCCATCGCCAAATCCATAAGTCTGTCATCCAAAATATATTTGTACTTACCGGCATCTGCTCGTTTCTGATTCAGTAATTCATAAAAATCTTCTGCAAGGTCATATTCTTCCTGCACAGTAATTGGAACCGAAATGATAGTATCGTCATCCGCCTTCGTTTCCATTGGTGTTATTGCCAAAGACGTCATTGTAACTACCGCCGCAAGTGCGATACAGAATAAGTGTTTCAGTTTCTTCATAATTTTTGCTCCTTCCTTCTTCTTTTAAATTATCACTTTTTTGCCCACACATTGGACTAATACTAGTCCCATTATAACATTTTTATTCTTTAAGATAAATATAAAAGGACTGATTTCAGTCCAATATTTATACCAGGAGATTTTTCTTTTCTATGGAACAAAAAATAAAACAAAATGGGATTGATATTGGTGGGAATATTAGAAGAATTCGATTAGAAAAGGGATACGGCCAGACCGAGTTAGTCAGAATGCTCCAGCTTAAGAATATAGATATCACCAGAGAAACACTCGTTAAAATTGAACGGGGAATCCAGCATATCACTGGGTCTCAGTTGAGAGGAATTCGGGATTGCCTGGATACAACTTATGACGAGTTACTCAAATAGTTTCTATTAACAGGAAAAAGCCCGGATTACTCCGAGCTATTTTTCTGTTTTATACTGCTATATTAAGTTACTATCTCTACCCAGCACAACCATTAATAACGCTGGTGATTGTACCTTATTAGTCAGTTTCTATTCTTATTCAGCAAATACTTCTACATTCCTTATTATATAAGTCGAATCATATGAAATACGGATTCCTGACAATTCCTCCAAAGCAGCTTTAACAAAGAATGTCATAGAATTATATTCTCTGCCATCTTCAAAAACAGCCACTCCCTCTACGCTATCAATCTGCGTTTCACCTTTTTCTTCCCATGACAGCTCGGTCAGGAAACAACGAATTTCTGAGCATACCGTAGTTAGATTGAAAAGTTGTCCGATGAATTGCGGTTTAAGTTTTTCAACAATATGAGTTGCAGTATACATTTCCCTTATTGACGTGATTACCTCTTGCTTATCTACAAGCATCTTAAATTTCCAATCTTCTTCAGCACAATTCAGATAAATATAATGATACTGAGAATCATGTTTACCTGCATCCACATAACGACCTTCTGTAACTGTAACAGTTCCATCGGTAACAGTAATTTCTTCTATTGGACAATAATTAGTACTGTCATTGACAATAGTTAAATTCTTTTTGCTTACTACTCTGTTTTCTTTCATATGAACAGAATTAATAAGTTCATTAAGGCTATATTGTCTTCCAACAAGTGTAGCTAATGCTCTTTCAGTTACTGATTTTTTACTTGATTCTTTTACTTCTTTCATGGTTTGTTCTCCTTTCTCATAAAAAGATAAATTATTAATTATATCTAAAAAACGCAGGAACCTATCTACAGCATTAAACTTAACTGTAAAATTGGCTCCTGCGTTAGATATCTTTTTAAGATTCTGGTGCGGGTAGTACTTTGTCTTATGCAGCTATACAAGCCTTTATCTGTCTGTTGATTTCCTCAAACGGAATAATAACTTCTCTCTTTTCTTTTTTATTATATTTTACCCGAATATTCTTAATTCTAAATGAGTCTCCTTTAACAAGAACATCTACATCAAATACTCGATTATTACCTTCAACTCTAATAGGTACTCTTATTATCATCTTACTCATCCTCCCATTCCCATTTTACATTTCTTAACAAAGAAACTATTTCTCCAAATACACTTTTCTTGTATTCAGGAACATACTCTACACTAGGATTTGAAATTAAAAAGCTTTCAAATTCTTCTCTTTCGTCAGGTCCAAATATAAGTTTCTTCACACATTTTTCTTTATCATACACTGCTAAATGATATATATTTATGTCATCCATATCTCTATGAATAGTTATTCTTGAAGTATTAGTTATAAGTGGTAAAAATTTATCTGGTACATTATAAACTTTCTCAGGAATTTTATATTCTGAATCAGTATATCCTCTCCCCGGCCTATCTGTTAAAGCTGATATCCACCAGATTCTTCCAACTTTGTATGCTGTCCTAATTCTATTTCTTCGTATCCATTGAGACACTGTACCTATTTTTACATTACAGCGTGTAGCAAATTCTTCAGCTGTGAGTACCGGAACTGGGACACTAATTAAAGAAAATGTTTGATCTACGTAATGTCTATTATCCTCAATCACATGATGTGTGACCCTTAATTCAATTTTAAAAAAATCTATTCTCCATTCGTATCCCCACATATATGGGAGAGGTTCAATCAAAACTGCATTTTCAATTTGTTTTGCAAGTTCTTCAAATAGACTCTTCAATACTGAAAAAAATTCAGGAGAATGATGTTTTTTGAATCCCCTACGCTCCATTCCTCTAAAATATCTATTAATTTCTTTCGTCATTTCTTTTAGGATTTCATCTTTAGTTTTATTCAAAAGAATATATTTTTCCATAAGTTCACTTCCTCGTTTTTGAATGTCAGCGTGTCTTTTATGGCTTTTTTTGAAGCTTTGCGCTTCAATTCGTTGTGTTATGTTAATATAATACATCATTTTTTGTATTTGTCAATATTTTTTAATTGTTTTTTTCAACAACTCAAAAATTATTATTCAGTCAGAAAAACAGCCCGGATTTCTCCGAGCTATTTTCCCAAATTTTCTACTATAACTTTTCACTTTCTTTTTGCTCAAAATATTTTCTTAGTGATTCTATGGTATCATCTTTATGATTTCCATAAAAACGCTCAATGCTTTTTTGTCTCTCCAGCAATCCTATCAAATTTGGATCAACCGCCCCAACATGAGATTCACTGTATTCAACAACATAATCATAAATTGCTTTTGCACTATCAAGTGTATCAGCCTTCAATAATAATTCTGAAACAAAATCTTTTGAATCATCTCTGCAGTCATCCATTGAACTATATTCAATTTCATTTTCCGAAAGCGAAACCAGGCCTTCCTCTGTTAGGTATTTCTTGATAGTCAGCTTAATATCTGCCACGAGTCTAAATTCATCTGGTGGCATACTACAGATGGTAGGATCACTCATAAGAGTTCTCGCTGTTTCAAGTTTAAAACCAGTAAAAGCAATATCTTTAACCGTGGTTTCTCTCTGAAAAATGTCGATAAATATTATATCAGCTAAAACAGCAGAAACCGAAGATGCTTTCATATGAAATAATTCCAGCGAGCATAAACATCCATTAGATATAGCTGTATTGACATGCAAGGAAGTTGCCCTAAATGGAAGCTGCCCGTTTGTAGTAGAAATAGTATATGTCTGCTCAGCTTCAGATTGAGACAATGCGGAACATAATTTAACAGCCGTTCCTGTTGCAACCACACCCATTATATCTGCTGAAAAAGAAACATAGTCTATATCTAATCCAATAATGGCATCTCCTCCAGCATCAGTGACCTGCTCAATCAACTGACTAATAGCAAAATCCTTTGCTTTTTTAAGTTTGTCCGAATACATCGTACTATTCGTTCCAAAAAAGTCAGCAAAACTTGCACCCAGTGTGCTTAAAAATCCGGTTCCAAGAGCACATTCTCCTGAATATACTCCTAGGTAGTTACTGATAGTATATCCCTCAAAATTATATCCTGATGTCATTAATATATCTTTTCTCATATTTTCAGATCTCCATCTTTATCTTACCAGCCCAGAACATTATCGGTAAGATACATATTCTCCCCATTCCGTTCAAATGACCATTTGCTGGTGTTAGTCGTAAGATATGGAACTTCCCAAAAAACGGACACCTCCGAAACATTCGGACATTTTTCAGCTAAGTAAGCAGCCAGATCATTGGAATACATAGAAAGCATTTTCTCAGAAGTGTCCTTGCTGTTCTGCACATTCCATTTCAGATAAACCAGTGCAATATAATCATCTAATGTATCAGTCCCAGCATCTTCATTAATTGTGATTTCCGTGATATCCGTATCTCTGTATTGATCTGATATACGGGACTTAATCGTCGATTTTATTGTATCCTCCGGAGCTGCAGAATATGTCTTATCGTTAACTGTATCATCTGCCTTTTTCGGATTATCTACAGACTTAGCCCATTGGCTGCTGTCATCATAAGAAGTTCCTTCCGGAGTAATATATACAGCATTCAATATACTCTTTCCTGTGTCAAAGGATACCAACATTCCCATATCATCCCCTACATAGAATGATGTAAAGTGTTTGCGTATTCCATTAACATCGTCTACTGATGTGCTTATTTCTGTATAACCATCAGTTTTCCGCAGTTCTTCACGCCCTGCATCAAACATTGTATCGTCTACAATTGTTGTATCGTCCGCATAGGGAACTGTGTAATAATATGGTTCACCACCGGCAAACTGATACTTGATATAAGCAGAGCCATCTTCTTTAGTCTCGTTTTGAACCTCCTGCCATTCATCTGGGATTTCAAAAGAAATACCATCAATGGTCAGATTCTTAGCATATACAGTTGTACTTCCCATAATTCCAATGCTGCAAAATAATGCACCCATCAATAACTTTCTTTTCTTCATTAGCCTTTTCCTCCTTCATATGACAATATTATAACACACTCTTCTTTGAAAGGCTTTATTAATATCATTTGACTGACAACCAAAAAAGCGCCATCATTTCTGATAACGCTTATACACTCTTCATTATGATAATTTACCTGCAAACTCAAACAGCCATTGAAAATGATAGCCCCCGCAACTCTTGTGTTTGCCTGAAAGAACACGGCTTATATTTCCCTGATCCAGACCAAGCTCTCTTGCTGCCTGGCTCTGGCTTTGATAGATAAGTCCTGTTTCCATACACAAAAACTCCGGATTATGGTCCAGCATTGCAACAATGCGCCGATAAACGGCATCTCCATAATTAATGTTATATTTAGCTGTGCACCATTCCAGATTATTCAGATGCGGATTAAGTTTATCCTGATCCTTATGGTTAACTTGTGGGAACTGAAAAGGATTCGGTAAAAATGTAATTGCAACTAACCTATGTAAAGGAAAATGTTTCCGCTTGATTGCCGATATATGCAACATTACTGTAGGATATCCAGATCTTATATATGGTTTAAGTTCTTCCCCAGTTTTTTTGCTGATCACACGGCCGAAAGTAGAAACTTTATAACGTGCCTTCGTATATGGGTTAAATTCTATATCTTTAAAAATTTCTATTTCTTCATACTTCATCGCTGTCATACAAAATCCCCTTTCTTGATTCCAAAACATAAATGCCTTTTATTGGTATCAGTCCAGTACTAATAGCACCGGACTGATATCGGTATAAAAAAGAGGATAACGTTGATAAAAAATTATGCTGACTGACAGTTATCAGCAGATACTCTTACAGAATGTATTTCTGTAAAAATAAATGAACATAAAATTTTGAAGAAAGTCTTTATCATTAATCACTACTGCCCCACGATAGACAATAACAGGTTCAAAAATTTGCATCTATAAGCATGTCTTACTGCCATTACTTATCCTCCTAAATTCATTGTATACGAACATTTTGTTCTTTGTGTTCACATTACGATTTTGGAGGATTTTTCTCTATCAACTATTATGAGTAGTCAAATTATGGAAATTTTCTTTGCTCTGTTCTACTGCCAGCTCATACATTTTTTTACATCCCGGATTTTCGAAAAATCTGCTCAGGAACCGGCTTACCTGCGGTCTACTGTATGCAATATAGTCCCCAGCCTTCTCCTGAGACATGCCATGAAGTATAGTAAGGCATACTGCAGAGTGTACATTACATTCCACTGCCCCTGCGCAAAGCTCAATTGTCCTGTTGATAATAAACATATTCAGCGTATCATCAATGATTGCTTTCTCTAATGCCTGTTTACTTTTCTCATACATCGTCTTCTGAATAGTTCCAATTTCTGTTGCTTCTAAAATTTCGGTATCACCGTTCTGATCATAAGCAACTGATGCGCATTTGTTATCAATCTCAACAATATGCCGTTTACAGATGTCGATATTTTTCTGAAAATCATTGTACAATGAAAAATCCTTTTTACAGAATTCCACACGATTATCAATCATGGCAATGCCCCCTTTCATATGAAGAAAAAATCTTTGTAAAATCCGCTAAATTAAGTGTAACAAGGGTATCTGCCCGATTGCGTTTATGGATAATAACCGGAATATCTCCCCTTCCCTTAGCTGTATTATCATGTACAGCCTGATGCCACGCGTCGTATAGATTCAAATGCTCAACATGTTTTGCTTCTATATGGAGTCCCGCCACACCTTCCACATCTCCTGCCGCACCAGTTTTGCCACAATGCTGTGCAGTACGACAAGCATCGGGATAACCATTTTTTTGAAACCAATGTGCGATCTGCAATTCAAAGCGTGCACCCTTGGCTTTTGATGCCCTGCCGATCTGCTGAGGTGTGCGTTTCTTCTTCATACAATCTGCCATCAATATCCCTCCTCTGCTGCACCCAGATTCTCCGATACAAGGTCTTCTATGCTTGTCAGGTTCTTATATGTATTTACAAGAGCCTCGTAAACATGTTTCTGTGTAACTTCCACACGTTTTCCATCACGCATGAAAAACCACGTGCGTTTCTTAGCGTCAAACCTATATGTCTTACTACACTTAACACGTCCCAGACTATCTGTTGCTTCCAAACTCACATAACTACAGTTATGCTTGTCCTTGTAATGTTTGATATTTGCTGTTATTTTATGAGGTATCGTTCTCATATGTAACTCTCCCTTCTCTCCGTTTTTAAAATCGAGTCGGAGAACTCTGCTCTATGTAATTGATGCGTTGCCATAAGCAACCGAACTTGCATTTCCAAGCAATACCTGGTTTATTCATCTTCAAAACTTTATACCAGTATCGCCCTTCAAAAAAAGTCCTACATAGAAGCTAAATCTAAAGTCTGCTGTTCATAGACAATATCTGCTGGCTTTGTATAAACATAGCCTTTTCTTCCAGACATTTTTTTAACATAACAGTCATTTTCACCGCGGATTTTAAGAAGAAAGTCCTTATATTCTGGTCGGCTTAGGTACGAATTAAGCGACTTTCTTGTAATTCCCATTGCTGATGCCATGTCTGTCATTGTAAATGTAGAGTTAGGTTCCTGGTTGTCGTACCATTCTTCCAATCTTGCTATCATAGTCTTCTTGCTATCTACTGCTACGGAACGTTTACACACTGCCGGTGGAATGTACTCATAGTCAGCAGGATTATTACAGTCAACTTTGAAATACTCCAAAACTGCTCTCATCAGTTTTTCAGTAAATTCTTCTGTTGCAGGATCATAAGTCCCCTGCTTACGTCCACGCCATGCCCATACAACCGTAATGTCATATTTCCAGGCGTCTTCCGGACGTTCACACCAGTTACGGATCCTGAGTCTGTTAATCTCCTGTATGATTGCGACCATTGCGGTCCGCAAAGTACAGTCATCAATTTTTTCTCGAAAATCTGTCCAGTTTCCGTTATTTGTAAAAATAAGCTGTAACTGTTTTGCACGGTAACCCTCTTCCATTGCTATCAATTTCTCCCAAATACCTGAACGCCTGCAAACCAGCTGCATAAAAATCGTGGCACTAGGCAAGATATTAGCTCCAATTTTTCCCAGATAGGAGCAGTCCTTATAGTCATTGGTTCCCGTAATCTGCGCAGAGCCATATGTAGCCAATGGATGGGACGATATCCTGAGCAGTTCCATTCCATTCGGAACATAGTCTATAGGCCAAGCCAATCCTGAACTTACCACATTTTTTTTAGTATCCAAATAGCCTGATACCATGATATCTCCCGGGCCAATTTCACCACTATCAATTTTATTGACAAAATAGGCTCTCATATTATTCGCAATCAAGGAGTAATCAGCCATGTTGTTAATTATATAAGATCTATTTGTCTTCTCATCCATCTGGACTATCTTGACATGTGTCTTAGGTTTATCATATTTCACAATGTGAAATATGTCCTTATTGTCATATACCGGGTCCAAACTTGCCGTACCATCATATATAACTGTTTTTATAGTTTTGTACGGCAGAAGATCAATATTATACTTACAACAGTAGACTCTAATCTGTCCTGCTTGGTCATATTTATCATCACCATATGTGGATGCCTGTATAAAGACTTTATTTTCTATTTTGAAAATATTCAAAAAATCAGTAGCCGTAAGAACTCTTTCCTTCCTCAAATGTCCCATATTACAGTACATATTCACACGGTTGTTTTTCAGAATTTTCTCCAATTCATCCAATGCGAATGCTCTCTCAGCGGATGCTACCGCATCTGCAGCCATATCTTTGACTTCAGAGCGAATCTTTCCATGTGACATATCTTCTGTAACTTTGATAATGCTCCGAAACGTATTGATAATTGTTTCGGACATTTTTTCAGACATTTTTCCGGACATTTTTTTGATGATTTTAGCTGTATCCGAAAAAATACGGTTTTCGGCTGCATTACGCATGTCCTTTTTTATAGTCTTGATGCTATCTCTGATATTAATGATAATCGGAAGCAGGGCGTCCCAGTATTTTTGTGTCTTATCCCAAGCTTCTTTCTGACGGTCAGCGCACCCCATATAGACATCAATGTGCATCTGTCCGTCTTTTTTAGATTTGTTCTTCAGCTCTGGAAGCTTAATCTGATTAATTCTGTTGATTTCCTGCTTCAAATCCTCGATCAACACCATCGCATATCGTTCCGCTTTTTCTGCTGTTCTACCAATATTGTCATCCCATTCAGAATCCGGACGGATAGATTCTCTGATGACACCAACGTATCTAAGCAGATCGGAATAATACCAGTCCTTAATAGAGACATCTTCAAATTTCTCATCCACTGCCAAAAGATCCCGGGGCTTTCTTAACATATCCCGTGCTTTCCTATCATAACGATAGCAACTGCAGGCACTTAATCGGGCATCTTCATTAAGCATCTGATATCTCTGGCAGGACATTGTCACCAACCATGCCATAACGAGACTTTTCCATTCTCCTGCAGTAACTTCGTCTCCATCAGATAAGAAGGCAATATCTTTGCTTATTTCTTTAAACTCTCCATAATAATCACTTGTAGACTGCGTATCATCGAACAATCTCTTGTTGCTGTCTGTCATCAGAATCATGTTTATAAGCTTCTCGACACCTGAAAGCCTTGTGATGCCGTCAACCAACGTAGACTTGCCAGATCCACAGGGAGCCTCCTGTACAATAACTTTGCCAGTATTCTCCGCAAAACATGCCTGATTATACATTTGTTCAATCACCGCCCGGTGTTCCGATCCCCACGTATTAACGTACGTGGGGAGAAGACCAGTTTTAATCGCGGTCTGAAAGTCAGGAATTTCGTAATAGTTTCTCCTACTAACATTTCTCGGCACTCTTATCACCTCGCCGTTCCGTAGTAATCAAAATGTGCCGGAACAAATTTACCGTGTTCATCATACGGGACATGTTGATTCTGACTCTGCTGATTGCCTTTACATGCCCTCTGATAGGTTGGTGCACTGTTTCGATAGGCCACTGGTGCTGGTGTTTCTGACTGTCCGCCATAATTATTCTGTGGTACCTGTGACTGCTGGCTCTGCTGCATATTGACAACAGCTCCTTTTGGGCTCCATTCAATTCCATTTACCTGTATTCCCAGCTTTTGGATAGCTTCCCCTGCCCTATTAGTCCACTTGTTAAGTTTCAATCTTCCAGATACCGCTACACGATCTCCCTTTCTGGCATTCTTTGCCAGATAATCTGCCTCACTTCCATTAGCACAACAATTAATGTACTCTTCGCCGTTGTAAAAATGAACGCAAATCGAGAATGTGACAAATGTGTCGTTCAGATCCTGTCCCGGTCTTACTTCCGGATCCTGTGCAAGGTTTCCGGAAATAGCAATTGTGTTAATCATAATTACTTCCTCCAATTTCTGTTATTGTTATTTTTTGCAAAATGCCTCAAAACACTCCTCATATATACTTATGTTATTTTTGGAGGCCTTCTGTCAAAAATTGAACAGCAAGCCTCCCTCAAAAACTATTGACATAAGAATTAAGGCTTTTTTCAGTTTTCTAACCTTCCATTACAATTTCCGTTATGTACCCGTAATCGTCTGTTTTAATCCGAAAATATGGGCCATCACACTCCATCATATCAATATAGAGGATTTCATCACCTGTTTTATCATCTGTTTCCAAGACTGCATAATCGCACCATCTTTCTCCAGGTTCTTCCAGTTGCTCCATACATCCAATCAATTCTTCACTTACCTCATCATAGTCCTTACCTATGTACTCTTTAAGCCACTCATACACATCTTCCGGGGTTACAGCAATATCATAATCAACTATCCTACCGCCATCGCTTACATATAAGATGTAAGTCTCTCCATCAACAGTAATACGATAATCGCCTTTGCAACTATCTGTAATGCTTATTTCTATGGTTGTTTCATCCGGTGCAACAAGCTCATACTCTCCACAGATGTGGTCTCTGATAATTCCATCCTGACAGTAACGATGCTCACATCCTAAAGAACATTCGCAAGTCTCACTAGCTCTAGTTCCCCCAAAGTTCGCATAGCTGCACACCCTTGGGTCCGTTTGCTCAACAAGCGTCAGCGTATAGCCGGCTTCCGCAACCTGTTCTGTCAGAGTGTCTACATCAGCAGCACAGTTAACAATCAGTTCCATTACTTTCTTCGCATTTTTGTTCATTGGCTTTACCTCCTGATTTTGTAAAGTATTAACATTGTTTCTATCATTAACATGTGTTATAGTTGGTTTGCAAGATATACCAACTTTTTCGAGTGCATAATTAATAAATGTGAAAGGAAATGAACTAAATGCGACATATATGTTTTTTTGATAAACAACTGAGTCTGGTAGATATAAAAGAACGTCAGAAACTCTTCCGTCTTTTTAAAACTAAGAACGACAAATCCCCTTTTTACAAATCTCATCTTCTCAAAAGCCCGACCAGATTGGTTGATAATTTTACATCTTACTCAACCCACATGGAGCAATACAATTCTATCCTTTTTAATATTTACGAATGTATATCTAACGACTTTGACTCCATACTACCTGGCGAGACATGTCTTTATTTTATTTCATTAGAAAATTTAAGTTATGATTTATATCAAGCAATTTGTGCCATAGAATTTTTAGAAAGTCTCCATTTTCATATTTATATATTAAGTCAAAAATTTAATATTGAATTAACCTCAGCTGACATCATTAAAATTAAAAATAATTTAAAATACAAATTTACCCTTTATAATCCCAAATATAAATATTCCGAATTGTTAATATCATATCTTTTTAAATTACGCGCAAAGAAAAACATTACCCTTAAAGAATTATCTCAGGCATCTGGGATTAATATTAATTCGCTTAAATTTCATTCCAGTAATAAACAAGCCCGTACGTCAGACTATGCAAAACCCGAAGTCAATGCTAAGTTTGCAAAAGGTCATTTATCAGAACATGAACGAAAAATGATTAAAGCAATGTCTTATCATTTAACCGAAGAAAATGCAGAATGTTGGTCTCCTTACATAGCACTTTGAATAGCTTTATAACTGATGTACTTTTTTCTCATAGAAAAATACTCAGATAGCATCCTATAATATTTAATTTTTCTTCAGTTATATATTCTGATACATAAAATACCCCTTAAATAGATTTCGATTATTTATCGTATCTACTTAAGGGGTATCAATATAATCCGATCCTCTCAAATTCAACCATTATTCAATTGTATCGATATCACATTCTATCCGTATGCCTGCAAGATTATTTAAACTCACTTGGGTGCTCATGTCCATCGTGATCCTGTGCGTGATCGCAATGGGACTGTATGCCGCACTGGATCTCATCGAAAAACATGTCCGAAAGAAATAAATTGAAGTTCAGGTCATCCATTTTCAGTACATTGCTTCATTTTGGCTGACCTGAATTGATTTTTTACCACACCCTCTCTCACATCCACCGCTGGCGGTATTTCCAGCTCCAGACCATCCGAAAGAGAATCGTCGTCAGCGTCATTCCTGCTGCCATACTTGCCGCAAAAAGAATTGTATAGGTTCCATCTGCGCAGAACTTATCCCACTCCTGCATCATCATCCAGTTCATGGTCCGGTACAGGGCAGCTCCCGGAATCAGCGGAATCGTTGCCGAGACAAGAAACACTGTAACCGGAGTCTTGTGAATCCGTGCCATACATTCTGCATACAAAGTAATTGTCACCGTTGACCAGAAACCACAGATATATGGACTGGATGTCCATATCCCGACTATAAGATAAACTGCCCATGACAGGCACCCGCCAAGAGCCGCAAACCAGAGTTTTTTTCCATGTATATTAAATAATACTGCAAATCCAAGCGATCCCGTAAAGGAAACCAGCAATTGTATCATCTCATGCATAATCTTTCTCCTTTGTCTAAAACAAAAGATTCGCCGCAGTAAATCCCAGTCCTACAACAAATGCCAGCAACACTGACTCCATACAGCGTATCAGTCCTGTAATCGTATCGCCAGAAAACAGATCCCTCAGCGAATTCGTAAATGCAATTCCCGGTATCAGAAGCATAATATTCCCGATGCTGATCAGATCCGCACGATGCCCCAGACCAATATAGACCGCAAGATTAGCCAGAATACCACCCACTCCACAGCACAAAAAGACTGTGATCAGAGAGTTCAGAGAACTGCGTTTCAAAAAAGATTCCAGAAGTTTCAACACGATTCCAATCAGAGCCGATGCAATCATGTCCCGAAGATCTCCCCCGAAAAACACAGAAAAAGATCCGGAAATAACAGCATAAATAAGAATCTGCATCCGCAAAGAATATGTCGGTCTCCGGTCTATCTCACTCAACCGTGAACCGATTTCCGCCGGTTCCGGCCTGTATTCACAGATATATCTCGAAAGCTGATTCAGATCTTCCAGTCTGCCAAGATCATTCGCCATTCCACGCACGCGCCTTGTCTGCGTACAGATGCCAAAATTGCCATACATCGTTGTCACAATACTGGAAGTAATAGAAAATACATCTACCCTCTCTGCCCCATATGCCATACAGATACGCCGTATGGTATCTTCTACACGACCAACCTCTGCACCACTGATCAGAAGCTGTTCTCCAATTGTCATTGCATAGTACAGATACTGTTCTGCTTCCTCACACCTCATTCGGCCTTTCCTCCTTTCAGCTCATTCCAAACGACTTTCCTTTAAGCGGAAGTCCCGCAACTTCTGCAAGCCGTCGCACTCCCATCTCTGCTGTTGATACAGCGCTTTCTACATGATTATAATCGGTTGCACTGTAATCAAACAAAATATTTCCCTGTGCTTCAAATTCCTCATCTCTGTCCCAGAAATAAAAACGCATCGGTTCACATGCAAACGCATTGATCTGATAGCCTACATCGCCCTGTGGAAGTTCTGTCCCGTTCAACTTCATAAACGCTTTCCGAAGTTCCTCTGCATGTCCGGAAAAAGTCTCCGCAAACACATCTGTCACACCAGTCTTGTATGCAGGTGCAAAGGGTCTTGCATTACGAAGATCCGCAAACGGCACCCATTTATCCATAAAAAAAGCCTGTTCTTTTACATAACCAAACAATGTATAAATATTCAGCATCTCCGTCGCATTGGCTTCGGTCTTTCCATCCAGCCGTTCAATTTTGCCGTCTGATTCCCGGACTCCAAAAGGCACGCCAAAATGCACAATTTTCAAATAGCCGTCCTCCTGCTTCAGTTCCGGAAGTTTTTTCATCAGTTCCATTTTATCCATCCGGAGAAATTTTTCTGCCCATTCATCACAGAGTTTTATATAGTTGGATACTTTTTCTTCTTTCATTTCTTTCTCCTTACAGCATTACATCATTATATTTGCTCTGTTATTTTGCATTATACTCCTGTGGTATATTTCTCTGCAAGAAAAAGGACTTTCTACAGGATTTGTCTCATAGAAAGTCTTTTTCACACGTTACGATGATTTTACCTTATTCCAGAGATCACCGTATACCTGATCCGCCTCGGTACCAAGATACTGGAATGTTTCCAGATTATCATACCTGGACAGATCCGGGAAGGCGATTTCACTGTTACGGATAGATTCATCCTCAATCAGCTCTCTTGCGGCCTCATTCGGTGTAGAATAAGTGATATATTCAAAGTTTTTGAGTGCAATGTCCGGTCTGCAGAGGAAATTGATGAATTTTTCCGCATTTTCCTTATGCTCTGCATTCTTCGGGATTACCCAGGAATCGATCCAGATATTGGAACCTTCCTTCGGAATCACATATTCAAGATTTGGATTCTCTTTCTGTGTATAAATTGCTTCACCGGAATAAATAACACCCAGAGCCGCCTCGTTTCCAATCATCTTGTCACGCACCTGATCAATAACATACGCCTGCACCAGCGGTTTCTGCTCGATTAGCAGATTTTTCGCCTCATTCAGCTCATCCAGATCCGTAGAATTCAGTGAATAACCAAGATATTTCAGCGTCGCGCCAAACGCATCACGCACAGAATCCTGCATCAGGATATTATCTTTGTATTTCGGATTCCAGAGGATAGACCAGCTGTCGACTGGTTCATCAACCATTGTCTTATTGTACAGAATACCAACGGTTCCCCAGCAGTATGGCACGGAATATTTATTTTCCGGATCAAACTGTCTGGACTGTTCAAGGTACTGTTTGCCGATATTTTTCATATTCGGAATGTTATCAAAGTTAATCTCGGAAAGCAGATCATTCTCTATCATTCGCTGAATCATATAATCGCTCGGGCAGACCACATCATACGCGATTGCGCCGGAGCTTACCTTCGGATAAAGGATCTCGTTCGTCTCAAATTCCTCATAAACTACATGAATGCCGGTTTCTTCTTCAAACATCGTCAGGACATCCGGATCGATATACTCACCCCAGTTATAAACGATCAGTTCCTCGCCACCCATGACGCCGCCTTCTTTTGCATAGTAGAAACCACCGCCGATAAATACGATACAGATTACTACCGGGATCACACGCTGAATAAGTACTTTTTTGATTTTGGATGGTCTGCGCACTTTCTTTCGAACCGGAACTTCCTCTTCTTCCTTCGGAGAATAGTTTACCAGAAGCAGAAGGACAAGAACTGTCACGAACATAATCGTAGACAGTGCATAGATTTCCGGCTTGATGCCTTTTCGTACCTCAGTATAAATTTTGGTAGAAAGTGTATCAATACCCGGACCCTTCGTAAAATGTGTGATAACAAAATCATCCAGTGACATGGTAAATGCCATCATAAATCCAGAAAGAACGCCTGGTACAATATCAGGAAAAACGACCTTAAAAAACGCTTTCAACGGAGAAGCACCGAGATCCAGTGCCGCTTCATAAGTATAGCGATTTGTCTGCTTCAGCTTCGGAGCCACACTTAAAATCACGTACGGAATATTAAATGTGATATGTGCAATCAGAATTGTTCCGAATCCAAGTGTCATACGAAACGCGATAAAAAGAAGCATCAGGGAAACCCCCATAACGATCTCTGCATTCATCATCGGAATATTGGTAAGTCCCATATACATAGTCTTCCATTTCTGCTTCATACCCTGAATCGCAATCGCCGCAGCCGTTCCGATAAGTGTGGCAACTGCTGCCGAAATAAATGCAATGATCAGCGTCGTATAGAATGCACTCATGATCTGTTCATTCTGGAACAATTCCTTATACCATTTCAGGGTAAAGCCGCCCCACTTAGCCCTCGTCTTTGACTGGTTAAAAGAAAGTACGACAAGCGTAACGATCGGTGCATATAACAAAATAAAAATCAGGGTCAGATATATCTTCTGTAAATATTTTCTGATCAAAATGCTGACCCTCCTTCTTCTTGATCGTATTTTGCAACAAGTGCCATACTTGCAATGATAAATACCATCAGTACAAGAGACAGTCCGCTTCCTACATGCCAGTTACTGTTCTGCTTGAAAGACTGCTCGATCACATTTCCGATCAGCAGAATCTTGCCGCCCCCCAGAAGGTCGGAAATAACAAATGTTGTCAGCGCCGGTACAAATACCATCGTAATACCGCTGATCACGCCCGGAATACTCAATGGAAAAATAACCTTGCAAAATGTATGTACTGAGTTTGCTCCCAGATCACGTGCTGCATTGATCACGTTTCGGTCAATCTTGATAAGAACATTGTAGATCGGAAGCACCATAAATGGCAGGAAGTTATAAACCATACCGAGAATAATGGCATACGGTGTATTGATGATCTCAAGTGCCGGCAAATGCAAAAATCCAAGTACACTGTTGATGACACCGTTTTTTTCAAGCAGTGTCTGCCATGCCAGTGTACGGAGAAGAAAGTTCATCCACATCGGTAAAATAAAAATCAGAACAATAAAACTTGTCTGATTGACCTGTTTCTGGCTCAGGATCATTGCAAGTGGATACGCAAGAACCAGACAGATCAGTGTACTCAAAAATGACAGAAGCAGGGACATTCCCAGAGCCTTCAGATTTTCCGGTGTCGTAATCTGGGCAAGATTCGAAAAGGTAAATGTCCCCTCATCACTTGTAAACGCATAATACACAATCACAAGCAATGGAATCACGACAAAGGATACTGACCAGAACAGATAAGGTCCGGCAAGCATACGCTTATTCTTCAATATTTACCGCCTCCTCATCTTCGGATTCTGGTTTTTTCATAATCTGTATGTCAAACGGGTCTACATGGATACTGACTTCCGTTCCTATCGGAAACATATCTGTGCTGTGTACCAGCCACTCGTAATTATTCGCCATGACCTCCATCTCATAATGGACACCCTTGAAGATCATATGTGTGACAACACCATCAATACTTCCCTGTCCCGGTTTCAAAAGATCAATATCCTCCGGACGGATGACTACATCGACCGGTTTGTTCTGACCGAACCCTTCATCCACGCACGGGAAATTAACGCCAAGTATCTTGACCAGACGATCCTGCACCATAGTCGCGGAGATGATATTACTTTCTCCGATGAAATCTGCAACAAAAGCGTTTTCCGGTTCGTTATATATTTTTTCCGGGGTACCGATTTGCTGGATGTATCCCTGGTTCATGACCACAATCGTATCAGACATAGTAAGCGCCTCTTCCTGATCATGTGTCACGTACAGAAATGTGATTCCAAGCTCATTTTTAAGCCTGATCAGCTCATACTGCATATCCTGTCGAAGTTTCAGATCAAGTGCTCCAAGCGGCTCATCAAGAAGCAGCACTTTCGGCTCATTTACAATAGCTCTTGCAATCGCAATACGCTGCTGCTGGCCTCCGCTCAAAGAATCCGGCATACGATTTTCGAATCCGTCCAGATTGACAAGCTTCAGCGCATATTTGATCTTGTCATAAATATACTGCTTGCTTTTATTTTTTATCTTTAATCCAAAGGCAATATTATCTGCAATATTCATATGAGTGAATAATGCATATTTCTGAAATACGGTATTAAGCTGACGTTTATTAGGCGGAAGATTCGTAATGTCCTGTCCATCAAAGATCACACGTCCCTTATCAGGTGTCTCAAATCCGCCTAAAATACGAAGTGTAGTTGTTTTTCCGCATCCACTCGGCCCAAGAAGCGTCAGGAATTCGTTTTCTCTGATGTACAGATTCAACTCATCCAGGACGGTCTGCATTCCATAAGATTTAGAAATGTCGATCAAGTCGATCAGCTTATTGCTCATTGGCTGTTCCTCCCTAAAAATCCCCTCTTTTGTAAAAAGCATATGAATGGTAGCTTTACTTTTGTATCACAAAAATCTCCTGATTTCAATATGTTTTATGATATTTAACATAAATTTATCATGGATGAAGCCAGCTACTGTGTATTTTTGCCAGAAGTCTTGCATTATGATATGCCATTTTTAATGTCAGGCATGTCCTTCCAAGATATTTTCTACCGTCTTCTGTCTTTACACAGGCAAGTGCAAGATCGGCGTTTGCAGGATTCTGCAGACACACCGGTACCAGAAACTGAATGCTGTGATTATAATATTGCGGAACAGCCGTACGATAATCTGCTTCCAGCATATGTTTCGTCTGGCGAAGTGCCCCATCAAAAATCTGTACCTTCATCCCACTGTTGCGGATACATTCCGGAAGCCGCATATTGTTTTCTGCCTCTTCAAAGATATGCTCGTACTGTGGAAGAATATCCAATGTTGTATCAAAGACAAGTTCCGCGGGATCTTTGACATATTCCGCCCGCTTCGGAAGACTGACAATTCCTGATTTCAGTAAATAATACTCTGTATAAAATCCCTCCAGATACCATCTCTGCCTGTCCGGAACCAGATTGGGAATAAAATACGCATACACCGGCTGATAATATCTGTTAAACAAACCGGTGTTAAAAATCGCATATTCTCTCGTTTCCAGTATTTTTCCTTCTTCATAAACTCTCTGGAAGGTGTGCTCCAGATATCCTTTCAGTATACCGTTGTCATCTGAACCGTCAAAACTCCACTTCTCAGGAACAATCCGTGAGAGATTCTGTATCTGCCGGTTATAGTTGCCGCAGTACGTATACTCAAACAAATTCACCTTATCTACCTCCTGCACTCTAACCTTAATTACTTATATTAATATTGTATTTGGGAAATCATCCGACAGAACCGCCGGTAAAGAATATATATAAAAATAGCACAGGCTCATCAAAAATGCAATTTCGAGTTTTGACGAATCCTGTCTTCCATTGCGCTCACCGGCATGTTATAATAAAAAACTGAAATAAGCACTTTCCGACAGGAATGCGGAGCTTACAGGCGAGTTGCTTATATATTTTATTTTTCATCAAGGAGGCAACTATCTAATGACAAAAGAAGAATTTCGAAAACTGGCTGAACAGACGCTTATTCTGGACGGGGCAACCGGATCCAATCTGATGGCGAGCGGTATGCCGCGAGGTATCTGCACAGAGACATGGGTCATTGATCATAAAGATATCATTCAGAATCTGCAGCGTGCTTATATAAAGGCCGGCAGTCAGGTGATTTATGCTCCGACATTTGGCGGAAATCGTCTTAACCTGGAAAAACATGGTCTCGCTGACCGTATTGAAGAAATCAACCGTACACTTGTAGGTTATTCTAAGGAACTTGCCGGAAACGGTGTCTATGTAGCTGGAGATATTACAACCTCCGGTTCCTTTATCACAACAGATGGTGATTATACCTACGCAGAAGCTTTTGATATGTATCAGGAGCAGATTCGTATTCTGGCTGATGCAGGCATCGACCTGATTGCAGCAGAAACCATGATTAACATCGAAGAAACTCTTGCAGCCGTGGACGCTGCTGCTTCTGTCTGCGATCTTCCGATCATGTGCACCATGACTGTGGAAGCGGACGGAAGTATCTTCAGTGGTGGAAATGCAATCGAAGCTGCCATTTCTCTGGAAGCTGCCGGTGCAGATGCAGTCGGTATCAACTGCTCCGTCGGACCGGATCAGCTTGTATCTGTTGTTCGAAACATTCGAGATAATGTATCAATTCCTGTGATTGCCAAGCCAAACGCAGGTATGCCGGTAATTGACGACAGTGGCAATGCAGTCTACAGCATGCATGCAGAAGACTTCGCAAGACATATGAAAGTCCTGATTGAAAGCGGCGCCTCCGTAGTCGGTGGATGCTGCGGTACTTCTCCTGCATTCATCAAGGCACTGCACGATGTAATAAGATAAGCAGCACATTTAAAGGACGTTGCTTCATGGGTGTACGATTACCCCTGAAACAACGCCCTTTTTATTGTATATTATTTTACTTTTATTGCTTTCTCCGGGCACATTTCCTGGCAACAGAAGCACCGGATGCATTTTTTGTAATCATAAACCGGAGGATTTTCCCTGCCTTTTCGGAAATCTACTGCTTTGTCCGGTACAGGACAGCTCTTTACGCAAATTCCGCAACGAATGCATCGCTCCGGCTCAATGTACGGTTTCTTCTGGAAAATATTCAGCGCTTTTGCAAGCCGCTCCCACATACCCGAACGCGCCACACGCCGATCTACATCAAAGTACGGATTTCCATACTGGGCAACAGCATCTTCCATACTGATCATTCCGGCAGGAGTCATGATCTCTATCTCTTCTTTTTTCCAGGTACCAAGTCCCATCTTTTCGCCATGATAATTGGTCGGTACCATTTCCGGCTTAAGATGTATCAGGTTACAAAACACACTGTCCAGTGCCACAGGGTCCTGCGACATCAACATCACATTCATTGGTGCCGGATCTCCGGAACCTGGTCCGTTCCCTTCCATCGCAACAATTCCGTCCATAATATAGAGCCGCGGTTTTACATATTGATTCAGATCAACCAGCATTCGCGCAAAACTGTCTGCACTCGGATAAAGGGTATGTCCCTTCGCCTTATGGAATCCATAGATAAAGCCATAACTGTTTTTTACTGCACCGGTAATTCTCTCCAACGCATGCGTCTTCATCTTGCAAAGAGAAATCACACAGTCTTTTGCCAGAAGTTCTTTCGGCAGAATAAATTCTTTTGCCTGAATCCCCTCCGGATATTCTACACGTATTCCCTTCGAATAATCAATTGCCGGAATCCCATACTTTTCCAGATACCTGTCGATTCCGGTACCATGAATCACTCTGGTTGTCGTACCATTACCACAGGAATCAGCAAGTGAAAGATCCTGATATCCCTTTTCTCTCATCAATCTGGCAAACATACCGACTACAGACGGATGCGTGATGACTGCTTTGTCAACTTCTGCTTTTTTGAGCAGATTGGGTTTCAGCAGAATAGACTCTTCTTTCTTTACAATCTTCTCGATTCCACCCAGAAGCTCCAGGCCGATTTCAAGATTCTCATAAACAATTTCTTCCCTGTATGAACTACAGGGAAGAAGAATTACTTTACTTTTTTTATTCATTATTATCCTCATTTACTTTCGGTGCAGATACTCCACTAAGATCTGTTTCCCGAATTGCTTTACGGACAGGAAGTACGCACGCCGGTACAACTGAAAGAAAATCAACTCCCATTTCAAGGAATTTACCGGTAAGAGCTGTATCCGCAGCAAGCTCCCCACAAATTCCAACGCGCTTTCCTTCTTTATGCGCTGATTCCACCACCATTCGCACCATACGAAGGACGGCCGGATGATGGTCATTGTACTTGTCCTTCAAGAGCGGATTCTGACGGTCCATCGCCAGCGTATACTGTGTAAGATCATTCGTTCCGATGCTCAGAAAATCTACTCTGATTGCAAGTTCACGGCTGATCATAACTGCTGCCGGTGTCTCGATCATGATTCCTGTCATGATATCCTTAAATGGAATATCTTTCTCGCGCAGGCCTTCCTTCACTTCCCCGATAATCTTCTCAATCTCATCCATTTCTTCTTCGGAATCGATCATTGGAAACATCATCGCGAGATTGCCGTAAGCACTGGCACGATAGATTGCGCGAAGCTGTGCCTTAAACATTCTTCTTCGATCCAGACAAAGACGGATTCCGCGGTTACCCATGATCGGATTGGTCTCCTGCGGAATGTCCAGATAAGGTGCCTGCTTATCTGCGCCAAGATCTGCAGTACGAATCACAGCCAGTCGTTCTCCCATCGTCTCAGCCACTTTCTTATACGCACGGAACAACTCGTTTTCTCTCGGATAATTCTCACGACCGAGGTACTGGAATTCACTTCGAAGAAGTCCGATACCCTTCGCACCGTAATAAAGCACGCTGCTCAGGTCACTCATGTTCCCGATATTTGCATAAAGTCCAATCTTTCTTCCATCTTTTGTCTCATCCTTCTGGGCTTTTAACTCGAGAAGAGCTTCACGCTCCCTGTGGTCTGCCTCGAGGCGAATTTCATATTCCCGTCGGATCTCCGCATCCGGATTCAGATAAAATGTGCCGGTATATCCGTCTACGATTGCAGTCATTCCATCCCATTCATCATCAGCGGCAATGTCAACCAGCGTCGGGATTTCCATTGTCTTCGCCATGATCGATGCATGCGAAACGGTAGAACCATGGTGCATGACCACTGCAAGAAGTTTATCTTTATCCATCTCCATGATTTCCGTCGGAGACAGCGCCTCCGCCACAAGGATCACCGGCTCATCCCCGAGGTTGATGCGGATTGCCGCGCCACCAAGGATCTGAATCAGGCGATTGGAAATCTCCTGCATATCGTTGATTCGTCTGCGAATGACCGGTTCTTCCAGATTACGGAAGGTCTCAACAAGCTCATCTCTGTTGATCATAACTGCATAAGCAGCATTCACCTTTTCATGGGCAATGCTACTTTCGATTGCATTCTGATAACTTTCTGATTCCAGAAGTTTGATCTGTCTTAAGAAAGCACGTGCCTCCTGCTCATTGAGGAGCCGGCTGGCTTCATACAGTTCGTGTAATTTATGAACTGCCTGAAGCCTTGCTTCCTGAAAATCGCTGATTTCTTTTTTAATGTTGCTGACCAGACACTGACGTATCTGGTACTCCCCTCTGCTGTAATACAGTACTTTGCCGATGGCTATTCCTGAAAAGGTAGCAATACCTTTATAGATTTCCATCCTGCTTCCCCCTTGTTCTTATCAGTCGCAGGCTGCCTTAAATTCTGTCCAGTTCTTATTGTAAGCTTCTTCTGCTTCTGCGCTGATATTTTCTACTGCGGAACCTTCTGTTACAGAATCCGGTACAACGAGATTCTGGTTTTCTAGAAGTGAATCTGCTGCTTTATTTGTACAGTAGTATCCAATGTAATCAAAGCATTTTGCTGCATTTTCCGGCTGAAGGATGTAATCCATAAACTGATATGCTTCATCCTTATCCGGTGCTTCACTCGGAATAAACATACCCATTACACCAAATCCAAGACCCTCTTCTGGATATACGACCTTAAGGTCCGGGTTTTCCTGAAGGGCTGCAGTTACCTGTGATGTATAAAGGAATGCCACACTTGCTTCTCCGTTAAGGAGAGAATCCTGTGTATTGTCATCCTGGATCAGACGAACATTCGGAGCAAGCTCGAGAAGTTTTTCGCCTGTTTTTGCAATATCATCCAGGTTCTGATCGTTGAAATCCTGACCAAGCGCCAGGTTTGTAATACCATTGATAACACGATAGTTTGCTGTCAGTGCAATGCTGTCCTCAAGAGATTCATCCCAGAGATCTCCATAACCTTTGATGTCAATATCTACCATATCCGGATCATAAACGATCAGCGGAATTCCTGCACCGTACGGAGCGGTATATTCATCATTCGGATCATAGAACTGGCCCTGATACAATGGATTGATGTTGTCCCATCCGGATAATTTGGAAGTATCAAGTTTTTCTACAAGTCCTTCCTGGATTGCTGTTTCGATAATATAGTCATCTGCAACAACGACGTCGTAATCTCCGCCTTTTGCCATGGAAAGCTTCTCCAGCATGTTTTCATCTGTATCAAAGTTGGAATATACCACTTTTATTCCAGTTTCTTCTTCGAAGCCATCCAGTACTTCCTGCGGAAACATGTTTTCCCATGTGTAAAGTACCAGTTCCTTGGAATCTGCGCTTACAGATACGCTGAATGCAGGAACTACCATTGCTGCACATAATGCACATACTAACAATTTTTTCATATTCGTCTCTCCTCTTCTAGTCTTTCTTGTCTCTAGATAACCTCTTTACAAAGTCCAGACATGTTCAGTATAACTTACTTTGCCCTTATTGAAAAGAGTTTATTAGCTGTTTTTGTTGTTTCCCTTTGTCACCTTGCCTATCATTGTATAAACGAATAAAATCAGAACCGTAAAGACAAGCATGATCGTACATAGGGCATTTACCTCCGGTGTAACTCCTGTCTTGATCTGCGTATACACTTTAATCGGCAGAGTTGCCAGACGTGGGCCGTTAATAAAAATACTGATTACGACATCATCCATGGACATAGCAAATGCCAGAAGTGATCCGGACATAACTGCCGGCATAATAAGCGGAAGAATGATGTCCCAGAAAGCCCGAAACGGTCCGGCTCCAAGATCTCTGGCCGCCTCTTCAAGCGAAGGATCCATACCCGCAAGTCTTGCCTTGACCTCCATCAGAATATACGGCACACAGAATACCGTATGGCCGATCAACAGTGTCAGCATACCAAACGGCAGATTCATCATATAGAAAAATGCCATCAGTACCATACCGAGAATGATTTCCGGAATCATGAGCGGAAGAATGGAAATATATTCCAAAATGCCTTTTGTTTTCCAGTGGATTCTGGAAAGGCCGACCGCACCCAGAGTTCCGATCACTGCGGAGACAAGGCAGCTTATCACACCAAGGAATAAACTGTTGCCCAGTGCTTCCAGCATCGCATCATCATGAATCAGTTCCTGATACCATTTCAGTGAAAATCCGGTAAATCTTACAGGGAGTTTTGATTCATTAAATGAAAATACAATGACGACCGCAATCGGCAGATACATCAGTACAAAAATCAGACCCAGATAAAATCCGGAGAGTTTTGAATTTTTCTTTTTCATCCCACACCCTCCAATTCTTTTGCATTTGTTATTTTACGATACAACATGATCATAAGCGTTGTCAGAACCATCAGAACAACTGCCAGTGCTGCTGCAAACGGCCAGTTATTTCCTTTTGTCATCTGCTCCTGAATCAGACTTCCGACAAGGACGATTTTGTTGCCGCCGAGGATATCTGCAATAAAAAACAGTCCCATGGACGGAATAAATGTCAGGATCACCCCGGATAAAAGCCCCGGAAGTGTCAGTTTGAAAGACACCGTCCAGAAAGCCTTCATCGGACTTGCGCCGAGATCTCTTGCTGCTTCTACAAGTGACCAGTCCAGTTTCTCTGCACTCGAATATACAGAAAGGATCATAAACGGCAAAAGTACATAAGTCATACCGATTACGATTGCGGGATAACTATACAAGATCCTCAGAGGCTTTTCAATCAGTCCCAGACTTTTTAATACGTGATTTAAAAGTCCTTTTGTCTGCAGGATTATCATCCAACCATAAAGACGTATCAGTGAATTTACCCAGAACGGCAGCATCAGAAAGATCATCGCACGTTTTTTCCATTTATCAGACAGCTTTGCCATAAAATATCCAAACGGATAACCGAGCAGACAAATGATGAGTGTACTGGTTACCGCCAGCTGAAAGGATCCTGTAAATGTCTTCATATATACCGGATCAAGGATTTTACGATAATTATCAAGGGTAAAAATCCATTCTACACCATGTCCTGCCTTCGGCTGTGCAAAACTTAAGGCAACCATATAAAGCAGAGGACCCGCAACAAAGATCAGTGTAAAAATATACAGTGGCAGGATCATCCAGACAGAGCCGGATTTCTGTTTTTTCATACTTCTGCCCCTCTTTCTGCTTCGTCCGGAAGATCAACCAGAACCGCATTTTCTGCTGCAAAGGAACAGGTTACTTTCTGTCCCGGCTCCACACCTGCATCAATGCCATGTCTGTTTGCAACGACTTCTGTTCCGTCTGCAAGTTTTAGTACGACACGAAGAAGACCACCTGCAAAACTTTTTTCAATAACTTCTGCCGGAAGGCCCTCTCCGCAGTTTTCATCAAAGATCAGATTTTCGCTTCGGACAGCCAGAGTAACTGGCATACCCGCCTTAAGTTCTCTGCCTTCAGATACAACAAGAACGCTGCCTCCGGCAATGGCAATCTTAAGATCTGCACCTTCTCTTCCTTCCACTGTACCTTTCAGGATATTGGCATTTCCAACGAATGTCGCTACATAGCTCGTTTTGGGATGATTATAAATCTCATCCGGTGTTCCGATCTGCTCAAAAGTACCCTGATTCATAACAGCGATACGGTCAGACATATTGATGGCCTCTTCCTGATCATGCGTGATATAGATAAAAGTAATACCAAGTTTTTTCTGTAATTTCTTCAGTTCCAGCTGCATGGCACGGCGAAGCTGGAGATCCAGAGCGCCAAGAGGTTCATCAAGAAGAAGGACCTTCGGATTATTGACCAGTGCTCTTGCGATTGCCACACGCTGTCTCTGTCCTCCGGATAGCTCGGACGGCTTTCTTTTCTCGAATCCCGGAAGCTGCACGAGATCCAACATCTCCGATACACGTTTCTTAATCTCCGCTTTCGGTGTTTTTTTCAGTTTCAGTCCATATCCAATATTGTCTGCAACTGTCATATGCGGAAAGAGTGCATAATTCTGAAATACTGTATTGACATCACGCGCCTCCGGTGCCAGGCCGGTCACATCTCTGCCATCAAGAAATACTCTCCCGGAATCCGGTGTTTCAAGTCCTGCTATAATACGCAGTGTTGTCGTCTTTCCGCAGCCGGAAGATCCAAGGAGCGTGATAAACTCTCCTTTATCAATCGAAAGACTGATCTCCTTCAATACGGTCTCTTCTTTTGAAAACGACTTTTTTATCTCTTTTAATTCCAAACATTTTTCTGTCATTTTTCTTCTGTCTGTCCTCCTGCTGTTCTTTTTATTATATTAATCAGCCTTTTTCTCTGTGATTTTCTTTACATATTGTATGTAGCTGTCTTTATCAAAAAACGGTGTGTAGCTGTTTTTGATTTCTTTTGCCTTTTCTCCGCCATTTCGAAGGAGCTTATATGCAGTCAGTGCCAGAAGCTTCGCCGGCAAAATATAAGCTTTTTCCGGATCAGTGATCTTAAAGTCAGCCCCGTGCAGTTTACCTTCAAATCCTTTAAAAGTAAAATTAACGATCGGAAGAAGGTGACTCAGATCCCCTACATCGGTACAGGCATTATTGAAATCGCCTTTTTGTACTGTGCGATAATCGAGTCCCAGATCATTTGCCGCCTCAATCAGTGCTTCATCTGCCTCACGCGGAAGAATCGGCATATAGCCTTGAAGGACTTCTCTTTCTATTTTCCCACCAAAAGCATAGGCTGAACCGGCATACGCACGGTTTACCATCTCCATAACCTGCTCGATCCGCTCCAATGATGCCGCACGTACCTTCGTCTCAATGACTGCCTCATCCGGCACACTGTTGATCACATCGCCTGCCTTACGGATCACATTGTGAAGTCTCACATGATCTTCCTCCCGGAAGGTCTCTCTCATCAGCCCCATCATCTGGATTGCACTGGTCGTGATGCTTAAGGCATTTACTCCATTCCACGGATCAATCGCCCCATGTGCTGCCTTTCCCCGTACTGTCACTTGCTCTGCCGTATAGCCGTTGCATGGAGGATTTCCAAGATAAAAATCTTCTTTTACCGGAACCATATGCACATGTGTCGTAAGTGCAATATCTGTATCATCAAATACCCCTGTTCGGATCATCTCACTCTTACCACAACAAAATTCGATTCCTTTTTCTTTCAGGCGGGTACGCTTATCTGCATCAATATATTCTTCTGCCGGAACCGCAAGAAAATTCACATTGCCATCTAGCTCGTCCTGTATTTCCGGATCAGCCATTGCAATCGCGCAGCCGATCATCGCTGCCATCTGTGCATGGTGTCCGCAGGCATGAGCAACTCCCGTCCGTCTGTCAGCCATCGGATGAGAATGGCATCCGATCGCATCCAGCTCGCCTATCACAGTCAGAGTCGGACTGCCTTTTCGTTTCATCTCGCCTTTTACTCCGGTAATGGCAAGATGCTCCTTCACTTCGTAACCGAGTGATTTCAGAAACTCTGCTGTCTTTCCGGCTGTCCGTACTTCTTCAAAACCCGGCTCCGGATGTGCAGCGATATCCTCTGCAAATGCAATGATCTGCGCTCTGTGCGCATCGATCCGTTCAAGAATACGTTTCCCGGCTTCATCTATCATGAATCTCATCTCCCTTTGCGGGTGATTTTGTCCATCCGCAATGCTTTTACGAGTTAATACGTTATATAAATAGTATGTCCATATTCTCCTATCATAACATAATTTTCGCTCATTGCAAGCACTGAAAAAAATGCATGCCCACTGAAAAACTTTTTCTTGCAATTTTGCTAAAATACGGTATAATATATTTTGTGTCTGAACACAAGCTGAAATAGCTCAGTTGGTAGAGCACTTCACTCGTAATGAAGGGGTCGTGGGTTCGAGTCCCATTTTCAGCTTTATTTTTTTTTCCAAAAACAGCCGCCAGTTCCAAACTGACGGCTGTTTTATTATACTGCAATATCTTTTTTAATGTTCTTTTTCGCTGTTGTTTTTTTGGCTGTTGTTGTCTTTTTTGCCGATGTTTTCTTCGCAGCAATCTTCTTTGCAGCTACTTTCTTTGTGCTGTCTTTCTTCACGGCTGCTTTTCGGGTTGTCTTCTTTGCTGTTTCCGGCTTCTTCGCAGCTACTGCAAGCTTCTCTGGTTTCTTTCCCGGCATGCAGGAAAATACAGCTACACCAAGTGCCGGGATCTTAAAGGTAACGGAATACTCTCTTTCATCGCATTCTGCCTGCTTGCAGGTCTTTGCACGCAGATTTACAACTCCCTGTCCGCCATATTCTTTGCGGTCACTGTTGAAGATTTCTTTATATTTTCCATAGAAAGGAACTCCCACCTGATAATTTTCATATGGAACTGCCGCAAAGTTGCAGACTGCCAGAAGTGTTTCATCCGGGTTCTCCGTCTTACGAAGGAATGTCAGAACATTTTCTTCATATTTCATAAGCTGGATCCATTCAAATCCTTCATAATCATCATCCATCTGATACATTGCCGGCTGTGAAACGTACAGTCCATTCAGATCATGAATAAATTTCTTAAGTTCTTCCGGTGCCTCTTTATCCGGTGCCATCATCTTGCATCCCGGATGAAGCATCATATAAGAATATGCCGCACGGATCTGACTCATCTTTTGCGCATCATCCCCCGGAAGTTTCTCCATGAAGCTTTCCTGATCACCGGTCTGGCGGCTTCCAAGCGGAAGCACAAAGTGCTCACAGTACGTGTACAGCATAGACAATGTCAGCTGGTCATGGACATACTGGCGCTCGATCGGATCTTTGGACAGATAATTCAGGAAATCTCCGGCCCAGTTGTTGTTCCATTTATAAGAAAATCCAATATTATCATCCTCGACACTTCCTGTCAGTTCCGACCAGAGACCGTCCTCCTGTGCGATTGTCATCGTTCCCGGCAGTTTTTTCTGCAGTATGGAATTCAGATGTTTCAGAAATTCTACTGCTTCGAGATTTTCATTTGTTCCGTAGATATTCGGTCTCCACTGTCCATATTCTCTGCCAAAATCAAGATACAGCATAGAATCGACATCGTCCAGTCTCAGACCATCTGCATGATAAAATTCCAGCCAGTAAAATGCATTTGCAAGAAGGAAATCCTTAACCATCGGGCTTTCAAAATTGAATAACAGTGTTCCCCACATCGGATGAATTGCCATGGACGGATCCGGGTTTTCATACAGAGGTGTACCATCAAACAGTTCCAGTCCACCCTCCTGACGTGGAAAATGAGACGGTGTCCAGTCCAGGATCACTCCAATATTCTCTTTGTGAAGTGCATTGACCAGCTGTTGGAAATCTTCCGGCATTCCGAATCGGCGATCCGGTGCATAGTAAGCAAAAGTGCTGTACTCTCCGGCATCCTCATCCAGATATTCCATCACCGGATGAAGTTCCACATGGGTATATTTCAATTCTTTTACATAATCGACCAGTTCCTGCGCATTTTTCCAGACGGTCAGGCTTGTCTCATAAATAGATACCGGCTGATGACGGTCTTTATATTTCTCACGTGCATCCATCCACACAGCATCATCCCACGCATAATTACGCAGGTCTTTGACAACAGATGCAGATGCCGGCGGGAGTTCCGTACATGCTGCATACGGATCAGATTTCAGTTGAATCGCACCACCTTTCAGTTTCATTTCGTATTTGTAAACTGCACCATCCCCAACTCCCGGAATAAACAGCTCATAGATTCCTGACATCGGCATGCGGTGCATCATATGGCACCTGCCATCCCAGTTATTAAAGTCTCCGACAACACTGACACGGAGTGCATTCGGCGCCCATACAGCAAAGCTGGTTCCGGTCACTCCGTCTATCTCTTTCGGATGCGCTCCCAATTTTTCATATGCATGGTAATACACACCGGCACAGAAAGCCTTTTCTTCGTCCTCGGTAATCTGTACAGGAAATGCATATGGATCATTCACCGTACAGACTTCTTTACCTTTCGTAATGCGGTACTGATAAGACGGCACCTTACGCATCGGAAGCATTGCTGCAAAATACCCTGCTTCATCCTGCTGTTCCATTTTATAAGTTTTTTTGTCTACAAGTACTTCCACACTGTCTGCATTCGGAAAGAATCCCTGTACCAATACTCCATCGGCTGTTATTCTCGGTGCCATCAGATCCCGCGGTGTTGCTTCCTCTCCGTAAACGACTGCTTCAATCTCCGGCCAATCCATATATTTATATACTTTACTGTCCATAAATCCCCCTCCTGTCTCTATTTCATCAGGATCTTTCTCCTGAATTGTAGTCCTTTGTTTCAGTTTAACATTTTTTTCATTAAAAATAAAGAAAAGAACGAAATTAGTTTGACAAAACGCCCTCTCTACGATAAATTGATGATAGCATCTTTCTTTCAAAAAAAGAAAACACTACAGTTACTTAAGGAGGTTTCTATCCTATGGAAAAAAAACAGTTTGATGTGACAGCTCTCGGTGAGCTGCTGATTGACTTTACAGAAAACGGAAACAGTACGCAGGGAAATCCCCTGATGGAAGCAAACCCGGGCGGTGCACCGTGCAACGTACTTGCCATGCTGGAGCGTCTTGGTAAAAAAACAGCTTTCATCGGCAAAGTCGGTAAAGATATGTTTGGTAATCAGTTAAAATCGGCGGTTGAGGAAGTCGGTATCGATACGCGTAATCTGATTCTTGACGAAAACTACCACACAACGCTCGCTTTCGTTCATACATATCCGGACGGTGACCGCGACTTTTCTTTCTACCGTGATCCGGGTGCCGATATGATGCTTACAAAAGAGGAAGTACAGAGAGATCTAATCGAGTCTTCCCGTATTTTCCATTTCGGTACACTTTCTTCTACACATGAGGGTGTTCGCGAGGCTACGCGTCATGCAATCGAGCTTGCAAAAGACGCCGGATGTATCATCACATTTGACCCAAACCTGCGTCCGCCACTCTGGAAATCTCTGGATGATGCAAAAGCAGAGATTGAATATGGCATGTCCAAATGCGACGTCTTAAAAATTTCCGATAACGAAGTGGAATTTATGTGCGGAACCACAGACTATGATAAGGGTGCTGCTATGATTCAGGAGAAATACCACATTCCGCTTATTCTCGTCACCATGGGAAAAGACGGAAGTCGCGCTTATTACAAAAACATGCGCGTAGAAGTTGCTCCGTTTCTTCAGGAAAACACGATTGAAACGACCGGTGCAGGCGATACCTTCTGCGCAAGCACTTTAAATTATGTACTTGACCACGGCCTTGATGATCTGACCGAAGAAAACTTAAAAGAGCTGCTTACTTTCGCAAACGCTGCCGCTTCTCTGATCACCACACGCAAAGGTGCTCTGAGAGTCATGCCGACACGCGAAGAAGTCGAAAGCTTTATTGCAAGCCGTCAATGATATTTACATTTCCAGACAAAAAGCCCGGACGATTCTGAATGAATCTTCCGGGCTTTTTATATCTGCGGGTTAATCCGCTTTATTATTTGATTACACGTACTTTGGATACACCTTCGATTGCTCTCAGTTCATCCAGTGCCTCTTTAGATGCTGCGCTTTCCAGATCAATAATGGTATATGCATAGCTTCCGCGGCTCTTGTTGGTCATATCAGCAATGTTCAGGCCTTCGCTTCCGAGAATCTTTGTGAACTGGCTGATCATATTCGGGATATTCTTGTGAGCGATGGTGACACGTCCGACTGCCACACAGGTTCCCATATCGCAGTTCGGGAAGTTTACAGAGTTTTTAATATTTCCGTTTTCAAGGAAATCTCTTACTTCTTTAACTGCCATTACTGCACAGTTTTCTTCAGATTCCTCTGTAGATGCACCAAGATGTGGTGTTACAAGGATTCCCGGTCTTCCTGCAACCAGCGGGTTTGCAAAGTCTGTTACATATTTCTTAACCTTTCCGCTGTCAAGTGCTTCGATCAGTGCTTCTTCATCTACAAGAAGATCTCTCGCAAAGTTCAAAAGTACAACACCGTCTTTCATCTTTGTGAAAGCCTCTCTGTCTATCATCTTGCGAGTATTATCAGTAAGTGGTACATGGATGGTGATGTAATCGCACTGGCTGTAGATCTCATCCAGAGATTTGCTGTGTTTGATAGTTCTGGAAAGGTTCCATGCCGCATCAATGGAGATGAACGGATCGTATCCGTAAACTTCCATTCCGAGATGTGTTGCAGAGTTTGCAACCATAGCTCCGATTGCACCGAGACCAATAATACCAAGCTTTTTACCGCTGATCTCACATCCTGCAAACTGTTTTTTCTGTTTTTCTGCCAGTTTATCGATGTGTTCTTTGTCTTCTTCATGTGCTACCCATTCAATACCACCGACAATATCACGGGAAGCAAGAAGCATACCTGCAAGGACAAGCTCTTTGACACCATTTGCATTTGCTCCCGGTGTATTAAATACAACAATACCTTTTTCTGCACACGCGTCAACCGGAATGTTGTTGACACCTGCACCTGCACGTGCGATAACTTTGACATTCTCCGGGAGTTCCATGTCATGCATTTTTGCACTTCTTACCAGAACTGCATCGGCATTGTTCATGTCTTCTGTCTGTTTGTATTCTTCACCAAACAGGCCGAGACCTGTCTGGGAAATTGGATTGAGGCATTTATACTGGAACATTATGCATTTTCCTCCTCGAATTTTTTCATGAATGCAACGAGAGCTTCTACGCCTTCTTTTGGCATTGCATTGTAGATACTTGCACGCATACCGCCTACTGTTCTGTGTCCTTTGAGGTTTACAAGACCTGCTGCTTTTGCTTCTTTTACAAATTTAGCATCCATGTCTTTGTCACCTGTAACAAAAGGAACATTCATCAGAGAACGTGAAGCCGGTTCTACTGTACCTTTGAAAAGTTTGCTCTGATCCAGATAATCATAGAGGATCTTTGCTTTTTCGATATTTCTCTTCTGCATTTCTTCCAGTCCACCCATAGCTTTCAGCCATTTGAAAACTTTTCCGCACACATAGATGCAGTAAGCATTCGGGGTATTGTAAAGAGAACCTGCATCTGCATGTGTTTTGTATGTAAGCATGGTTGGTGTTCCCGGAAGAACATCCTCAGTGATGAGGTCTTCACGGATGATTGCGATAACCATACCTGCAGGTCCGATATTTTTCTGAACACCACCGTAGATGATGCCGTATTTACTTACATCTACAGGCTCAGATAAGAAACAGGAGGAAACATCTGCAACAAGGGTTTTGCCTTTTGTATTCGGAAGTGTTTTAAACTTTGTTCCGTAAATTGTATTATTTTCGCAAATATATACATAATCTGCATCCGGGCTAACCGGAAGATCACTGCAATCCGGAATGTAGGAGAACGTTTTGTCCTCGGAAGATGCGATCTTGTTTACTTTTCCGTATTTCTGTGCTTCCTGATATGCTTTCTTTGCCCACTGTCCGGTAACAATATAATCCGCAACTCCGTTTTTCATCAGGTTCATCGGGATCATGGCAAACTGCTGTGAAGCGCCGCCCTGAAGGAATAATACCTTATAGTTATCCGGGATGTTCATCAGATCTCTTAAGTCCTGCTCTGCATCATCAATGATTTTCTGGAACTCAGGGCTTCTGTGACTCATTTCCATAACGGACATGCCGCTTCCCTGGTAATCCATCATTTCTGCTGCAACTTCTTTCAGCACAGGTTCCGGCAGTACGGCCGGTCCTGCAGAAAAATTATACACTCTGCTCATTGTTCTTCATATCCTCCTCGTCAAATACTTCATTAAGACTTGCACCTGCCGGCACCATCGGGAACACGCTGAGATCCTGATCGATCCAGCAGTCCAGTACCACAGGTCCTTCCGTAGCCAGCGCCTCGCGGATCGCCGGTTCTACTTCTTCCATCTTCGTAACACGGATTGCCTTCGCACCCATACCCTCAGATATTTTCACAAAATCCACTGCGTCATCAAGAACGGTATGTGAATATCTGTGGTCATAGAATAAGGTCTGCCACTGACGAACCATACCAAGTACATGATTATTCATAACAATCTGCAACAGTTGTTTATGACATCGTACAGCGGTTGCGATCTCATTCATATTCATTCGAAAACAGCCGTCTCCTGCAATGTTGACCACTGTTTTGTCCGGTCTGCCCATCTTTGCACCGATTGCAGCTCCAAGTCCGTAACCCATCGTTCCGAGACCACCGGAAGTCAGGAATGTACGCGGTTCTTTGTATTTGAAGTACTGCGCAGCCCACATCTGATGCTGACCGACATCTGTTGAAATAATTGCATCGCCATTGGTGATTTCATAAAGCTTCTCTATAATGTATGGTCCGGTAAGCTGTGAATGATCATAAGTCAGTGGATACTTTGCTTTCATCTCCTGAATATGTTCGATCCACTCCGGATGCTCTTCTTCCGGAATCATTTCCAGAAGTCTGCGAAGAACTTCTCTTACATCCCCGATCACAGACGCATCTACCACAACATTCTTATTGATTTCTGCCGCGTCGACATCAATCTGAAGGATTTTTGCCTGTTTTGCAAAAGTCTTCGCATTACCTGTTACACGGTCACTGAAACGTGCACCGAGTACGATCAGAAGGTCGCACTGTGTCACACCAAGGTCGGAAGTCTTTGTTCCATGCATACCGAGCATACCGGTGTACAGAGGATCTTCTCCTGAAAACGCTCCCTTACCCATCAGACTGTCACAAACCGGTGCCTGAATCTTGTGCGCCAGTTCACTGATTTCTTTGGATGCTCCGGAAATAACAGAACCACCTCCGACAAAGATATACGGTTTCTGTGCTTCCTCAATCATCTGTGCGGCAGTCTCCAGATCTTCCTTACGGATTGTCTCGGTCTCACGGTTGATCGTAGCCGGACGGCGAACGGAATATTCATAAATGGCCGCTGTCACATCTTTCGTTACATCTACCAGTACCGGGCCCGGGCGTCCGCTCTTTGCAATATAAAATGCCTTGCGAAGTGTATCTGCCAGCATGGAAATGTCTTTTACGATAAAGCTGTGTTTTGTGATCGGCATTACGATACCGGCAATATCAACCTCCTGGAAGGAATCTCTTCCAAGGAGTGGTTTTCCTACGTTCGCGGTGATTGCCACCACCGGAACAGAATCCATGTATGCGGTCGCAATACCTGTAACCAGATTTGTGGCCCCAGGGCCGGAGGTTGCCAGACATACTCCGACTTTTCCTGTAGCACGGGCATAACCATCTGCGGCATGAGAAGCACCCTGTTCATGAGATGTCAGAACATGATGGATCTCATTACTGTGTTTATAGAGAGCATCATAGACATTGAGGATCGCACCTCCCGGATAGCCAAAAACAGTATCTACTTTCTGTTCTTTCAGGCATTCAATGATAATCTCTGCACCTGTAAGCTGCATTGTATTTCCTCCTGTATGAATCTTTACTTTATATTATTTTGCTTTTGGAACTTCAAGGATTGCTCCTCTGTTTCCTGAGGTAACCATTGCAGCATATCTTGCAAGATATCCGGTTGTAACTCGTGGCTCACGTGGCTGCCACTTTGCTTTTCTTGCTGCCATTTCTTCATCAGAAACTTTAACTTCCAGTTTCAGTTCCGGAATATTGATGCTGATAATGTCGCCTTCTTCGATCAAAGCGATCGGACCGCCTACAGCTGCTTCCGGTGAAACGTGTCCGATTGAAGCACCACGGGATGCACCGCTGAAACGTCCGTCTGTAATAAGAGCTACAGAAGAACCAAGTCCCATTCCTGCGATTGCGGAAGTCGGGTTCAGCATCTCTCTCATTCCAGGTCCGCCTTTCGGTCCTTCATAACGGATAACAACAACGTCTCCGGCTACGATCTTGCCGCCTTTGATTGCTGCGATCGCATCTTCTTCACAGTCGAAAACTCTTGCCGGACCTTCATGTACCATCATCTCTTCTACAACTGCAGAACGTTTTACAACACCGCCGTCCGGAGCGATATTTCCTTTCAGTACTGCAAGGCCGCCGGTCTGGCTGTACGGATTGTCGATCGGGCGGATAACTTCCGGATTGAGGTTTACACAGTCTTTGATGTTTTCGCCTACTGTTTTGCCTGTTACTGTCATGCATTCTGTATGAAGAAGTCCTTTTTTGTTCAGCTCGTTCATAACTGCATAAACACCGCCTGCTTCGTTCAAATCTTCCATATAAGTCGGACCTGCCGGTGCAAGGTGGCAGAGGTTCGGTGTCTTTGCACTGATCTCATTTGCAAAGCTTATATCAAAATCCATACCGACTTCATGAGCGATTGCCGGAAGATGAAGCATACTGTTGGTAGAGCATCCAAGTGCCATATCTACTGTCAGTGCATTCAGAATGGCTTCTTTTGTCATGATGTCGCGCGGACGGATATTTCTGCGGTACATTTCCATAACCTGCATACCTGCATGTTTTGCAAGACGAATACGCTCGGAATATACAGCCGGGATAGTTCCGTTTCCACGAAGTCCCATACCAAGAACTTCTGTCAGACAGTTCATGGAGTTTGCGGTATACATACCGGAACAGGATCCACATGTAGGACATGTTTTGTTCTCAAATTCTGTAAGTTCGTCTTCTGTAATCTTGCCTGCCGCATAAGATCCGACAGCTTCAAACATACTGGAAAGACTTGTCTTGTGTCCATGAATGTGGCCTGCCATCATCGGTCCACCACTTACGAATACAGTCGGAATATTCAGTCTGGCAGCCGCCATCAGAAGTCCGGGTACGTTTTTGTCACAGTTTGGAACCATAACCAGGGCATCAAACTGATGAGCCATTGCCATTGCCTCTGTAGAGTCTGCAATCAGGTCTCTTGTTACCAGAGAATATTTCATTCCGATGTGTCCCATCGCAATACCGTCACAGACAGCAATTGCCGGAAATACGATTGGAGTACCACCAGCCATTGCGACACCCTGTTTTACGGCTGCAACGATCTTATCAAGGTTCATATGACCCGGTACGATCTCATTATAAGAACTTACGATACCTACTAAAGGACGTTCCATTTCTTCTTTTGTTAATCCAAGGGCATTAAACAGGGAACGGTGCGGTGCCTGCTGTGAGCCTGTTTTTACTGAATCACTTCTCATCTTTCTATCTCCTCTTTATGTTGAAAACTTTCATTATACAGCTGCTGCGATCAGATCTCCCATTTCTTTTGTTCCGACAGCCTTGCATCCCTCTGACATGATATCGCCTGTGCGGTATCCGTCTGTAAGCACTTTCTGTACAGCTGCTTCTACTGCATCTGCTTCTTCATCAAGGTTCAGTGAGTAACGAAGTAACATTGCCGCGGAAAGGATCGTTGCGATCGGGTTTGCTTTGTTCTGTCCTGCAATATCAGGTGCAGATCCGTGGCTCGGCTCATACAGACCAAATTTTGTTTCATTCAGACTTGCGGAAGAAAGCATTCCGATGGAACCTGTTACCATGCTTGCTTCATCAGACAGGATATCACCGAACATATTCTCAGTAAGAATGACATCAAACTGTCCCGGATCATGTACAAGCTGCATTGCACAGTTGTCAACCAGCATATGTTCCAGAGTTACTTCCGGATAATCTTTTGCGACTTCTTCTACAACTTTTCTCCAGAGTCTGGAAGAATCCAGTACGTTTGCCTTGTCAACGCTTGTGACTTTCTTTCTTCTCTTCATTGCAATGTCAAATGCCTTGATGGCAATACGGCGGATCTCATTTTCATTATAGGAAAGTGTATCGATTGCTTTCTTTACACCATCTTCTTCAATTGTTTTTCTTTCTCCGAAATAAAGTCCACCGGTAAGCTCACGGACAATGATCATATCAAATCCGTCTTCGCCGATCACTTCTTTCTTGATCGGGCAGGCTTCCTCGAGTTCTTTATACAGATATGCCGGACGGAGGTTTGCAAAAAGATTCAATGCTTTACGAATTGCAAGGAGTCCTGCTTCCGGACGTTTGGACGGCTCAAGTTTGTACCACGGAGATGTCCTGGCATCACCACCGATAGAACCCATCAGAACTGCATCAGAAGCTTTTGCTGTTGCAATTGCTTCATCTGTAAGCGGTACACCGTGAACATCAATAGAAGCTCCACCGAGAAGCACCTCTGAATATGTAAATGTATGATGATATTTTTCACATACTTTATCAAGAACTTTTTTTGCTTCATTTACGATTTCCGGACCGATACCGTCTCCCGGAATCAATGCGATCTTGTATTCCATTTCTTCATTTCCTCTCTCTGCACCACACGAAAACCGCAGAGTCCTTTCCTTATGGATATTGTTATTATAATAACGCACTTTTTTAGACTTTTCAACCCTTTACTACATAAAAGTTTGAACGTGTTACAAATGCAAATAAATCATTACCTGATTTCAATGAAATTTTATAAAAAAAGAAGTGCCGCATCTGACGCAGCACTTACTTTCTTATTTGCAGTTATGCGGATGCCTGTTCTGCCTTCTCCACTTCTGCAATAGCCTGTTTTCTCATTGGGATACGACAGTTCTTGTTATTGCCGAATTCTACAATCACATCTTCTTCTGTCATATCGATGATCACTCCATAGAAGCCGCTTGTTGTAACAATACTGTCACCGACTTCCATGCTGTTGAGCATTGCCTGAAGTCTCTTCTGCTCTTTCTTCTGAGGACGGATCATCAGGAAATACATAACTCCAAAGATAACTACCATCCATAAAATCATCATACCCATACTTGCGGTACTTTCGTTCATTTCAGATTCCTCCTGTCTGCTGACTTACATTCCTGCTGTTCAGGAACACTATATATAATCATACACAAAAAAACCCGTAACTTCAAGTGTTTTTCATTTTTTTGTACGATTTAAAGCTTTTCGCTTATTTCTGCTCTCCTGCCGCGAATCCTTCCAGGCGCTTTTTCTTATATTCAGCAAATCTTCCCTCATCCAGCGCATCACGGATTTCTTCCATCATATGGTTATAGAAATACAGATTATGCAGTACACAGAGGCGCATACCGAGCATTTCTTTTGCCTTCAGAAGATGACGGATGTAAGCTCTGCTGTAATGGCGGCATGCCGGGCAGCCACAGCCTTCTTCGATCGGACGGCTATCCAGTTCATATTTGGCATTGAACATATTCATCTTGCCATGGTTGGTATATACATGACCATGGCGGCCATTGCGGCTCGGATATACGCAGTCAAAGAAATCAATACCTCTATCGACACCTTCCAGAATGTTTGCCGGGGTTCCGACACCCATAAGATAGGTTGGCTTATCCTGTGGAAGATACGGTACGACTGCATCAAGAATACGATACATTTCTTCATGTGTCTCGCCAACTGCAAGTCCGCCGACTGCATATCCGTCCAGATCCATCTTTGCAATCTCTTTTGCATGTTCAATACGGATATCTTCGTATACAGCCCCCTGGTTGATACCAAACAGAAGCTGTTCTTTATTGATGGTGTCCGACAGACTGTTGAGACGTGCCATTTCTTTTTTGCATCGCGCAAGCCAGCGTGTCGTACGTTCTACAGATTTCTGTACATAATCTCTGTCTGCCACGCTGCTCGGACATTCATCGAATGCCATCGCGATTGTGGATCCCAGGTTAGACTGGATCTGCATGCTTTCTTCCGGTCCCATAAAGATCTTATGTCCGTCAATATGTGACTGGAAATGTACACCTTCTTCTTTGATCTTGCGAAGCTTTGCAAGCGAAAACACCTGGAACCCGCCGGAATCTGTCAGTATCGGTCTCTCCCAGTTCATAAACTTATGCAGACCGCCGAGCTGTTTGACGATCTTATCGCCCGGGCGGACATGCAAATGATAAGTATTGGAAAGCTCCACCTGTGTTCCGATCTCATAAAGATCCTGTGTAGAAACGGCACCTTTGATCGCACCGATCGTTCCCACATTCATAAACACAGGCGTCTGGATCGTGCCATGCACAGTCTCAAACTGCGCACGCTTCGCACGCCCCTCCGTTTTCATTAATGTATACTTTGCCATATATTTCCTCTTTCTGTTGAAATACTAGAATCCATCTGCAAATGCTGCTCTGTAATACAGATTCAGTGCATACAGCGACTGTATGTTTTTAATATTGCGGGCTACCAGTTGGATCTGTTCCTCTTTGCATCTTTCCAAAACAACTGGTGTGATCTTTCTTGCATAATGACTGAAAAAGACTGTATTCAATCCTGTTTTGAGATTTTTCATCTTCTCTATAAACTGTTCAGTCACCACATCTCCTCCATGCAGTACGACCCCTATATCTGCAGTCGGATCCACGTCTTTTACCATTTCTACCAGGTTATAACTGAATGAAAACCAGGAAACATCTTTCTGCATTCCGGCTACGCTGACTATTTCCAGAAGCTTCTGTATCTTCTCAATATCATTCTGCGTAATCGTAGTTTTCAGTTCAATATAAGGATGGACGGAATTTTCCTTACAGAATTCGATAAATTCCTGAAAACTCGGAATCTTTTCATCCGCATATGCTTCAGATTTCCAGGAACCGAAATCATATTGTCTGACTTCGTCGAACGTAAGATCCATAATTCTTCCACTTCCGTTGGAAGTTCTGTTTATCGTGGAATCATGCAATATTACCGGCACATTGTCCTTCGTAAACTGCACATCCGTTTCTACTGCTTTATAGCCTCGAAGAAGCGCGCTCTGAAAAGCAGCCATTGTATTTTCCGGTGCAGTTGATGTATCTCCACGATGAGCAATCATATAAGACGTATGATTTTCCGGTGCTTTTGTCGGCTCCGGTGTCGGCGTTGCCGTAGGAACTATCTGTTTCGGTTTTACGTTGACTTTGAGCACACAGGTGTATTTCTTCTTATCTTTCCCGGTCGCCGTAATTTTTACTGTTCCGCTTTTCCGGGTCTTAACAACACCGGACGAGGATACTGTAGCAATTTTTTTGTTGGACGATGTCCAGCGGGTAACTACCATACCTCTCAGTTTCAGTGTCAGTTTCTTTCCCACAGTTACAGTCGCCTTCTTTTTATTCAGGTAAGGTTTCTTTACTATAACTTTGATTTTTTTGACAATTTTTTTATTATGTACCTTTTTCACACCTTTTATGTATGTAGTCCCTGCTTTTCGCGGTGTGATCTTTTTGGTTTTTGAATTAACTCTTACGATTCTTTTATTTGTACTGTACCATTTATAACCGCCCTTCACATTGATGCTGTAAGTTCTGCCGACATACAGCACCCGGGTTGCCGCCTGAACAGTAACCCCGATGCAGGCAGACAATACCAGAAATAATATTGCAACGACTACTATTTTCTTTATTGTCTTTTTCAATTTTACTGCCTTTTTAATTCTTTTTTCTTTTTAAATTCTTCTGTGCTGTCGACAACATCAGTTTGATTCGGTTCAGCTGGTTGACTTCACTTGCACCCGGGTCATAATCGATCGCAACGATGTTTGCTTCCGGATGTTCCCTGCGGATTGCCTTGATAACTCCCTTTCCTACGATATGGTTCGGAAGGCATGCAAACGGCTGGATGCAGACGATGTTCGGTACACCGCCGTGAATCAACTCCATCATCTCACCTGTCAGGAACCATCCCTCACCTGTCTGGTTACCCGGAGATACGATCGTCTCTGCCATCTTTGCCAGATCTGCAATATTGGCAGACGGTGTAAAGTGACGGCTCTGTGCAAGAGCTTCATTTGCCGGTCCTCTGAGCCACTCGATAGCTTTGATTCCCCAGTTTGCGATTGTTGCTTTATTTTTCTTAAATCCAAGGAACTCGGATTTAAAGTTCTGATTATAAAAGCAGTAATTGATAAAGTCTATCAGATCCGGGCATACCGCCTCGGCACCCTCTGCTTCCAGAAGTTCTGCCAGATGATTGTTTGCTGCCGGAAGAAATTTGACAAGAATCTCTCCGACGATACCAACTCTTGGCTTCTTCTCTCCGGTAACCGGAATCATATCAAACTCATGTACCATCTCACGGCACATCTTCTTAAACTGACCATGGCTGACACTGTTTCCCTCCAGGAAAGAGATTACCCTCTGTTCCCAGATTTTATGCTTACGGTTGACAATTCCCGGCTCCACCTCATATGGACGCATACGGTAAACACATTTCATCAGAATATCGCCAAATACCGCTCCATAGCAGATACGTTTGATAAGCGGAAGTGTCAATTTGAATCCCGGATTGCTTTCCAGACCACTTAAGTTGATGGAAATAACCGGAACCTGTTCCATATTTGCTTTCTTTAATGCACGACGGATAAACGCAATATAGTTGGATGCACGGCATCCGCCACCCGTCTGTGACATGATGACAGCCGTCTTATTCAAGTCATATTTGCCGGAAAGAAGGGCATCCATAACCTGACCGACTACCATCAGAGAAGGATAACATGCATCATTGTTTACATATTTCAGTCCCACATCTACCGCATGTTTGTTGTCATTCGGAAGGACTTCCAGGTGATAACCGCAGGTATTAAATGCCGCCTGTAAGATTCCGAAATGAAATGGTGACATCTGCGGGCAGAGGATCGTATAATCCTTACGCATCTGTTTGGTAAATACTACTTTTTCGATAGAGGACGGTCTGATCTCACGTTCTTTGTGCTGTGCGTCTTTTGCACGGAGCGCAGCCAGAAGGGAACGTACACGGATACGTGCCGCGCCGAGATTATTAACTTCATCGATTTTTAAGCAGGTATAGATCTTGCCGCTTCTGTCAAGGATCTCATAAACTTCATCTGTAGTAACTGCGTCCAGACCACAGCCAAAGGAGTTCAGCTGGATCAGATCCAGATTATCCTGTGTTTTGACATAGTTTGCTGCCGCATACAGACGGGAGTGATACATCCACTGGTCATTGACACGGATCGGGCGCTCTACTTCCCCGAGGTGTGAAACAGAATCTTCTGTCAGCACCGCAATACCATAGCTGTTGATCAGGTCCGGAATACCATGATGAATTTCCGGGTCGATATGGTACGGACGGCCGGCAAGTACAATACCGCGCCTTCCTGTCTCTTTCAGATACTGAATGGTCTCTTCGCCCTTTTTCTGAACATCTTTACGCGCCTGTGCCAGTTCTTCCCAGGCAGCATGGGCTGCTGCTTTGACCTCTTCTGCCGGAATATCTTTAAACACTTCGACAAGACGGTCTGTAAGGATTGCTTCCGTCGTAAATGCCATGAACGGATTCATAAATTTAATGCTCGGATCTTTCAATTCGTCCACATTGTTCTTGATATTCTCCGCATAAGACGTGACGATCGGACAGTTGTAATGATTGACTGCATCCGGGAACTCATTACGCTCATATGGTACACAGGGATAGAAAATAAATTTCACACCTTTTTTGATCAGCCAGCTCACATGACCGTGTGCCAGTTTTGCCGGATAACATTCGGATTCACTTGGAATAGACTCAATACCCAGCTCATAAATCTTACGGGTAGAAGTCGGCGAAAGTACAACCTCGTATTTCAGTTTTGTAAAGAATGTATACCAGAACGGATAGTTTTCGAACATGTTCAGGACACGCGGAATACCTACCTGGCCTCTGGTTGCCTGATCCGCACTGAGCGGTTCGTAGGAAAACAGTCGTTTGTATTTATATTCATAAAGATTCGGAACGTGATCTTTGTTCTTTTCTTTACCGATGCCTCGTTCGCAGCGGTTTCCGCTGACAAACTGACGTCCGCCGGTGAATTTGTTGATCGTCAGACGGCAGTTGTTGGTACATCCGCGGCAGTTCGCCATAGATGTTGTATATTTCAGTTCATTGATCTTGTCAATGGAAAGCATTGTGGTCTCTTTGCCATCTTCATAACGCTCTCTTGCAATCAGTGCCGCACCAAAAGCTCCCATAATACCTGCAATATCCGGACGGATGGCTTCACAGTTGGCAATACGTTCAAAGCTTCGAAGAACAGCGTCATTGTAGAAGGTACCACCCTGTACAACGATATGTCTGCCAAGTTCAGTCGCATCGGAAACTTTGATAACTTTGTAAAGAGCGTTTTTGATAACAGAGTAAGCCAGACCCGCAGAGATATCAGATACTTCTGCACCTTCCTTTTGTGCCTGTTTTACTTTTGAGTTCATAAATACGGTACAGCGTGTTCCCAGATCAATCGGATGTTTTGCATAAAGAGCTGCCTTTGCAAAATCCTGCACACTGTAATTCAGGGATTTTGCGAATGTCTCGATAAAGGAACCACAGCCGGAGGAGCATGCTTCATTAAGCTGTACACTGTCTACGGTCTGGTTCTTGATCTTGATACATTTCATATCCTGACCACCGATGTCGAGAATACAGTCTACTTCCGGATCAAAAAATGCAGCGGCATAATAATGAGAAACAGTCTCAACCTCGCCCTCATCAAGAAGGAGTGCTGCCTTGATCAGCGCCTCTCCATAACCGGTAGAACATGCATAAGCAATCTTCGCTTTTTTCGGGAGTTTCGTATAAATTTCCTGAATAGAACGAATTGCAGTCTTGAGTGGGCTTCCATTGTTGTTGCTGTAGAAAGAATACAGAAGACTTCCGTCCTCTCCTACCAGTGCAGTCTTTGTCGTCGTTGATCCTGCATCAATACCAAGGTAACAGTTTCCTTTATAGGAAGCCAGATCTCCCGTCGTAACCTTGTAGGAAGACTGTCTCTTATTAAATTCTTCATAATCCTGTTCTGTCGCAAACAGAGGTTCCATACGCTCTACTTCAAAGTCAAGTTTGATGGAGTGGCGCAGTCTGTCTTTCAGTTCAATAAGAGAAACCTTGACATCCTCTTTTGCATTCAGTGCAGAACCAATAGCCGCAAACAGATGAGAATTCTCCGGCACGATCGTATGCTCATCGTCCAGTTTCAGCGTACGGATAAACGCAGTTTTTAACTCAGAAAGGAAATGCAGCGGACCGCCCAGAAATGCCACATGTCCACGGATTGGCTTACCACAGGCAAGACCGGAAATCGTCTGATTGACAACTGCTTGGAAAATAGATGCAGAAAGGTCTTCTTTCGTCGCACCTTCATTGATCAGCGGCTGGATATCCGTCTTCGCAAATACACCGCATCGTGCAGCGATCGGATAAAGTGCCTTGTAATTCTTTGCATATTCGTTCAGACCGGTAGCATCTGTCTGCAGAAGTGATGCCATCTGGTCAATAAAGGAACCTGTACCACCGGCACAGATACCATTCATTCGCTGCTCAATATTTCCGCCTTCAAAATAAATGATCTTTGCATCCTCACCACCAAGCTCGATTGCAACGTCTGTCTGCGGTGCAATCTTCTGTAAGGATGTAGATACAGCGATTACCTCCTGCACAAATGGGATTTCCAGATGATTTGCCAGCGTCAGTCCGCCGGAGCCAGTGATTACCGGACTGAGTGTCATCTCTCCCAGCTGTGCATGTGCTTTTTCCAGAAGATCTGCCAGTGTCTCCTGAATATTTGCAAAATGTCGTTCGTAATCTGCAAATAACAGCTTTTCATTTTCATCAAGAATCGCGATCTTTACTGTCGTAGATCCGATGTCAATTCCCAATGTGTATGTATTCAATAAATCGCCCTCCTCGTCATAAATCTGTATCTTCAGATATGAATATAACGTGTTTCTTCTTATTAAAAGTATTTTCAAAATCCAATTCCGTAACATTATACGACAAAGTTTTACAAATGACAATGACCAACTTTCACAATTTGTCTCACATCCCACGGCGTAACTTTGTTTGATTATCAAACTTTACAAATAAAAAGAATATCTGCCCTCTGTTCAGCAGATATTCCATATTTTTCTTATTATCAGGTCATCTTCCACCTATCGTCTGATCTTCTGGGCAATTCTGACGAGATAGGCACCACCCGGCATTCTGGAAAGTCTCTCGGATGCTGTTTTGTCCACGAGAATGTATACCAGAAAATATGCCATAGCTGCCAGAATGATTGCCACACCGAGACAGATGATATTGGATGGAAGCAGTACATGCAGTCCATAATACACACCTGCTGCCACAACACCCATCACGGCAGATGCAACGATCGGACTTACATATGCTGCTTTCCACGGATTCTTATAATCCAGATATTTTTTCATAAAGAAATCATTCAGCACACATACCACGATTGCATAAACAATCATCGCTACCAGCAGTGCGTAAATACCAAGATTCGTAAACATCAGAAGCACTACTACTACAACCACGTCAACCACGAGTGCCACAGCTGCTGTTATCATCGGGATCTTCGGTTTACCGATTCCCTGAAGAACACCGTTTGAAATATTAGACATGCCATTCAGAAGGATGGTAAAAGACCCCATCATAAGGAGCTGTCCTGCCACACCGTTCGTTCCATGAAAAAGAAGCGACACAATCGGCTGCGCCAGTACGGCAAGCCCTACCGCACATGGAATGGAAATGAACATAGAAAGCTGTACTGTCTGATCTACTCTTCTTCTTGTCTCATCAATATCGCCGGTCGCATACAATGCGGAAACTTCCGGAATCATGGAAGTCGGTGCCGCGCTGGAAAGTGTCAGTGGAATATTGATGATGCTCATAAAGTATGTCGCATATTCTGCATATAACATACTGATTGTATCTGCATCCACACCGTGTTTACCCATGATTTCAGAATACAGAACACCATTCAGATAGCCGTTAATATTGTAAATAAAAGAACTTAAGATGATCGGGGAAACGATAAGAATGATCAGTCTCAGGATCTCTCCATAAGATTCTTCTTTGTGGACACGGTCTCTGTCCACTCTTCTTCGGATTGCCCTTCGGTTAACACCATATACCATCAACATAAACAAAAGCGCAATGACAACACCTGCAGTCGTACCTACTGTCGAACCGGCTGCGCCCCATTTAGCCAAGCTTCCGTCACTGCCGTCTGCAAAATATCTGATAAACATCCATGCAGCAATCAGGCTGACTGCCGCATTAAAGATCTGCTCCAGAATCTGCGAGATCGAGGTCGGCATCATATTACGATATGCCTGAAAATATCCTCTGTACACTCCGAGGATACCGGACAGAAAAATTGTCGGTGATAAAATCTGAAGTGCCAGTATCGCATTTGGCTGATTGCTCGGGATAATAAATCTCGCCCCAAACAGACACACCAGCGCCACAATTCCTCCTACGATTGCTGCATAGATCAGGGAACCGTGAAAAATCTTCTGTGCATTTTTGTAATCTTTTAAAGCTATTCGTTCTGAAATCAGTTTCGACACCGCCTGCGGAATACTGAAAGAGGCGATCATCAGAAGAATCATATAGGCATTCTGGGCAAGACTGATATATCCCATTCCCATATTGCCTACGATCGACGAAAGCGGACTCTTATAGAGAAGACCGATGACCTTCGAGATCATCGCCGCAATCATCAGAAAAGATGCATTTTTTACAAGATTGTTCTTCTGACCCATGTTTACTCCTTGATTTCCTGTTGTGTTTTATTTTCGATCTGCCAGTCAATCGGCTCCAGACCGTTCTGAATTAAAAATTCATTTGTCTTGCTGAAATGTCTGCATCCGAAAAAGCCTCTGTATGCAGAAAGCGGGCTCGGATGAGGTGCTTCCAGAATCAGATGTTTCGGGTTATTGAGCATTGATTTTTTCATCTGTGCCGGACGTCCCCACAGAAGAAATACGATCGGTCTGTCCTGCTCATTGAGGATACGGATCGCCGCATCTGTAAACTGCTCCCATCCGATTCCTCTGTGTGAATTAGCCTGATGTGCGCGCACAGTCAGTACCGTGTTCAGCATCAGTACACCCTGTCTTGCCCATTTTTCCAGATAACCGTTATCCGGGATATAACAGCCAAGATCATCATGAAGCTCCTGATAAATGTTCACCAGTGACGGCGGGATCTCTACATCCTTTTTTACAGAAAAACAAAGTCCATGTGCCTGTCCGTCATTGTGATACGGATCCTGTCCAAGTATCACAACCTTTACCTGACTTAACGGTGTAAAATGAAATGCATTGAACATATCATCTGCCGGAGGAAAAATCTTTCGTGACTGATATTCCTGCATGACGGTTTTATATAATTTTACATAATATGGCTGATGGAATTCACCTTTCAGGGCTTCCAGCCATTCTCCTGACAAAGGAGCCATTTTCCTTCACCTCTTATCTTCTTACGGAGATTCCCCTGCCTGCCAGATACTCCTTCACCTGACGGATCTCCAGTTCTTTGTAATGGAATAAAGATGCTGCCAGCGCGGCATCCGCGCCACCCTCTGTCAGTGCATCATAAAAATGTTCAAGCGTTCCTGCACCGCCGGAAGCAATGACCGGAATACTGACTGCATCCGCGATCGCACGTGTAAGCTCGATGTCATATCCGGCTTTTGTTCCGTCACAGTCCATGCTGGTAAGGAGAATTTCACCGGCACCGAGTGCTTCAGCTTTCCTGGCCCATTCAATGGCATCCAGTCCTGTATCCAGACGTCCGCCATGTTTGTAGATATTCCAGCCTCCGTCCGGTCTTCTCTTTGCATCAATTGCAAGTACCACGCACTGGCTGCCAAATTTCTCAGCCGCCTCACGAATCAATTCCGGACGGTCGATTGCCGCGGAATTTACTGAAATCTTGTCCGCGCCTTCACGGAGAAGCATCTTAAAATCATCGACCGTGCGGATGCCGCCACCTACTGTAAAAGGGATAAATACACAGGCAGCAACTTTGCGTACCATATCAACTACTGTCTCACGCTGCTCGCAGGATGCCGTAATATCAAGAAAAACAAGCTCATCTGCACCGGCTGCATCATAGGCCTTCGCAATCTCAACCGGATCACCGGCATCTTTGAGATCCACGAAATTTACACCCTTTACCACACGTCCCTTATTGACATCCAGACAGGGAATGATTCTTTTTGTAAACATCTCAGTTCCCCTCCTTTTCAAGCTTTGCAAAATTTTCCAGTATTTTCAGTCCATATTTGCTGCTTTTCTCCGGATGGAACTGGCAGGCAAATACATTGTCTTTCTCTACAGATGCATGGATCGTTGTACTGTAATCAGTCACAGCTTTGACAATCTGCGGATCTTCCGCCTGCAAATAATAAGAATGTACAAAATATACATACGTGTCTTCCGGAATACCACGAAACAGTCTGCCATCATTCTGAAGATGAAGAGAATTCCAGCCCATATGTGGAATCTTAAGCCTCTCCGACGGTGGAATTCTTAATATACGGCCCTTCAGGATACCAAGTCCCTCTACTCCCGGAGTTTCTTCGCTGCTCTCAAAAAGGAGCTGCAATCCCAGACAGATTCCCAGAAATGGTGTGTTATTCTTTACCATTTCTTTAATTACCGGAACCAGATTGTATCTGTGAAGATTCTCCATCGCCTGTCCGAAGCTTCCGACACCCGGAAGAATCACCTTATCTGCTTTTAAAAGCACCTGTGGATCTCTGGAAACAACGGTTTCCTCTCCAAGATACGCAAGCGCCTTTTCTACGCTGCGGATATTGCCTGCATCATAATCAATAATTCCAATCATTGTCTCTCACACCCTGTCTTTATCGAATATTTACAAGTATACCCCAAAAAAAGACAGATGCAAAGCTATTTCTTCACATCTGTCCCATTTTGTACGGTTTTACTGATTCTTCTTATCTAATGTGAACCAGAATTCAACACCATTGTCATAGTTTTTGACACCGTATTGCTGATGGAGTCCTTCCATGATTGCCTTGACAATCGACAGACCAATACCACTTCCGCCGTACTCTCTCGTTCTTGCCTTATCTACCTTGTAGAACTTGTTCCAGAGATTCGGGACATCTGCTTCCGGTATCGGCGTACCTGTATTAAATACAGTAACTTTCACATGGTCGCCTTCCGTAAATACACGAATCTCAATTTCTTTTTCTCCATCCAGATGATTCAGCGCATTACTTGTATAATTCGTTACAACTTCTTCAATCTTGAATTCATCTGCCCATACATAAACCGGCTTATCAGCATTGAAGCTTACTTTCGCTTCTTTTTGCTGGATCATGATATCCATCGACTGCAGGACACCACGGATTACGCTCACAATATCAAAGCGCTCTACCGTCATCTCATCCCTTCCGGATTCCAGCTGATTCAAAGTGAGAAGATTACGGACAAGTTTGTTCATCTTACCGGCTTCATCCATAATGACATCACAGTAAAATTCCCTGCTCTCCGGATCTTCGGAAATATTTTCTTTCAGACCTTCTGCATAACCCTGTACCAGCGCGATCGGTGTCTTTAACTCATGAGATACATTATTCAGAAACTCCTGTCTCATCTGATCGATTCGTTCTTTGTTCTCAATGTCTTTCTGCAGCTGATTGTTCGCGGATTTCAGTTCGGAAATTGTCTTTTCAAGCTGTTCTGACATCCGGTTAAAATTCTCGCCCAGTTCATCGATTTCATTGCCGGAATGACTCTGATATTTCGCTTCAAAATCCAGATCACTCATCTTCGTAGAAAGAAGCGTCAATTCGCTGATCGGACGTGTGATGCGCTTCGTCACAAACCAGATTACAAGGCCACTGATGACAATGATCATAATGCCGACATAGAAATAGAATTTATTGGATATGGAAACGCTCTCCCGAATGCTTTCCAGCGGTGTACGAATCAGGAAATAACAGCCGTTATCCATCTCGCCCCAGCTTTCCACGTATTCCATGCCGGCAAAGCGGTCACTCACCTGCTGGATCACATAACTATCATTCTGCTGAATCACTTTTGCATGGTCTTTCTTCTTATCAAGATCATACACATACCCTACAAGTCGTGCTTCCAGAAGATCCTCGTTGCTTCCTACTGCACATACGGTCTGTCCGTCCGCAGTGATCACGATCCAGGTCAGGTTATTCTCGGAGCTGTCCTTAAACATTGCATCTGAAACTTCTGCACTGCTGCTTCCGTCCGATGCAGTTTCAACTTTAAGATCCTCCAGATTCCTGACCGCATCCTGCAGCACCTCCGTTTTTTTGCTGATGTAATAGTGCTCCAGAAAGAGACCGTTGATCACGGTTGTTATGACCATGGAAAGAAGCAGAAGCCCGCTAAACCAGACGGAGATCTGCAGGCGCAGTTGGTGAAATTTTTTCTTTTTTTCTTTCACACCAGATCTCTGTGGTTTTTTCATTGTGCATCTACCTCAAATTTGTATCCCATTCCCCAGACAGTCTTAATGTATTCTCCTTTATCGCCCATTTTGCTTCGCAGTTTCTTGACATGGGTGTCAATGGTACGTGCATCACCAAAATAATCATAGTTCCACACAGAATTTAGGATTTTCTCTCTGGAAAGGGCAATTCCCTGATTTTCAAGGAAATATGTCAGAAGTTCAAATTCTTTGAAACTCAGTTCCATCTGCCTGCCATCTACGGTAGCCTGATGTGCAGATTTGTCGATTACAATTCCTCCGGCGGAAAGTACATCATTACCGGCATCCTGACCGGTTCTTCGAAGGATTGCCTCCACGCGTGCAACAAGGATTTTCGGACTGAACGGCTTTGAAATATATTCATCCACGCCCAGTTCAAATCCGAGAAGTTCATCCCGCTCATCTCCTCTGGCTGTCAGCATAATGATCGGCACTTTGGAGTTTTTGCGGATTTCACGGCACACCTCCCATCCATCCATCTTCGGCATCATTACATCAAGTATCAACAGCGCGATATCTTTTTCTTTATAAAAAATGTCCATTGCCTCTTCACCGTCACCGGCTTCCAGTACGTGAAAATTTTTCTTCTCAAGGAAATCTTTTACCAGCTTGCGCATACGGCTTTCATCATCTACTACAAGAATCTTCGGGGCTTCCATTATTCCTACCTCCATCAACAGTTTTACTTTTTCTTTATATTAGCAGAGATTTATGTAGGTTTTGTGAACGTATTACGGAAATTTCAGGCATTTCGTCAAAAAGTCGGAAACCTGACACCGGTTCCCGACTTCTTCTCGCATCGTTATATTCAGTTTTATAAGATTATGCAAGTGCCTTGCCAAGTGCTTTGCAGCTTTCTACTGCATCGTCATCTGGTTCTTCCTGGCAAATGACACCGTCGGATACAAGAACTGCACCGTCTTCTTTGCATTTGTCTTCCCAATCATGCATCCATTCTCCGTCTCCCCATCCATAGGAACCGAAAAGTCCGAGTTTTTTGCCGGAAAGCTTTGCTTCACAGGAGCTGAACATTGGTTCAAATTCGTCTTCCTCAAGAACTTCATCGCCCATAGCCGGACAGCCAAATGCGATTGCATCAAACTCATCCATTTTATCAGCGGAGAAATCGGAAGCTTCAAAAGCAGTTACTTCTGCGCCTGCTGCCTTTGCACCTTCTGCAACAGCATTTGCCATAGATTCTGTGTTTCCCGTGGAACTCCAATAAACTACTGCTACTTTACTCATCTTACTTTACCTTATCCTTTCTTCTTTATGCTGCAACGGTCAACTGAAGGATTGAGCGTCCGTCTGCAAACAAACGTCTGTAGATTTCCGAGCATCTCTTCAATTTACGGAAAAGGATCCGGGTCTGCTGTTCATCCCCGTATACTTTCCAGATGCCGCAACACTTATAATTTTTACCCTTCTGTTCGATAAAACCTGTCACATCATCCAGCGGATATCCAAGAAACAAACCTACTTCATGAGGAAAACATTCATTTTCAAAGAAGCGCTCCTGTAGCTTTCGGATACAGCAGTCAGCTTCCTGACACTCATAACCACAGTTTTTCAGCAAAGTGCATGCACCCTCACAGCTTAAATCCTGCTGCAGTCTTTTCTTACGATATACATAAACAAGTGCTTTATACTCGCTTCTTCTGAGTACTTCCACAAAAACGCCTCTGTTATTCAATTTTTCATTTTCCTCTTCAATTTCTTTTTGAAGATCATCCCTGTTCCCAGGTGTGTAAGTAAACATGTTTGCAGTTTTGATTCCTGCCAGCGTAGGCGCGCAGTGTGCTATGATTTCAGCTTCTAACATCCTCAGATCCCCTTGTAAATTAGTTTTATCTAACTATCGGTTTTAAATTTACGGATATGTTTCCATACCCGTAAATTTATTATCTGTTAGTTATTTCTAACTGGTATGATAGTACAATATTTTCCGCGTGCTGTCAAGAGTTTTTTGTGATTAACTTTTTATAGTTTATTATCAGATCAAAGTACAGATTTCATGGAATCCATGCCAATCAAAAGCGTTGATGTATTATGAAGCAATGCAGACATTGTCGGCTGGATCACTCCGGTCACACCAAGCGCGATCAGACTTCCGTTGATGCCAACGATACGCCTGTAATTCTTGTGGATCTTGTCCATCAGACCATTACTGATTTCTTTGAGTGTTACCATAACACTCAGATCATCCGCACCAATCGTGATATCTGCAATTTCTCTTGCAAGTTCTGCCCCGTCACTGATTGCAATACCGACATCGGCTGCTGACAGAGCCGGTGAATCATTGATACCATCCCCTACCATCAACACTTTGCGGCCCTGTGCTTTTGCTTCTTCTACAAATTTTGCCTTATCCTCAGGAAGAACTTCTGAATAATATTTGTCGACACCGACTTTCGCTGCGATTGCTTTTGCAGTACGGTCACTGTCGCCGGTCATCATAACGATCTGGGTAAATCCGGCTTTTCTTAATGCCTTAATTACCTCCGGTCCCTCCGGGCGGAGCGGATCTTCAATACAGATTACCGCTGCCAGTTCTCCCTCGATACCAAGATACAGATGAGAATATTCTTCCGGAAGGTTTTTGAAAATCTCTTCTTTTCCTGTCGGAACCGCGCATTTCTCATCTTCAAAGACAAAATGATGGCTTCCAATGATTGCTTTTCGTCCGTTTACAGTTGTAGAAATACCATGTGCCACGATATATTCAACTTTTGAGTGCATTTCTTCATGTGTCAGGCCACGTTCTTTCGCAGCGTCCATAACCGCTTTCGCCATAGAATGCGGGAAGTGTTCTTCCATGCAGGCCGCCAGTCTCAGCAGATTTTCTTTGGAGTCGCCGTTGAAAGATACTATATCTGCAACTGTCGGCTGCGCTTTTGTCAACGTACCCGTCTTATCAAATACGATTGTATCAGCCTCTGCCACTGCTTCCATGAACTTGCCGCCTTTTACCGTGATATGATGCGCATTTGCCTCGCGGATTGCTGCAAGTACAGAAATCGGCATGGCAAGTTTCAGTGCACATGAGAAGTCAACCATCAGAATAGACAGTGCCTTCGTCACATTTCTGGTAAGTGCATAGGTAAGTGCAGTTCCGGCAAGTGTATACGGAACAAGGCTGTCTGCAAGATGCTCTGCCTTACTTTCTACCGCAGATTTCAGTTTCTCTGTTTCTTCGATCATTGTCACGATCTTTTCGAACTTGGTAGATCCGGATGTTTCTTTTACACGGATGGTAAGTTCGCCCTCTTCGAGAACAGTTCCTGCATAAACATAGCTTTCTGTATGTTTGGCAACCGGCATGGATTCACCTGTCAGGGAAGCCTCATTGACCGTTGCCTCTCCATCTGTAACAACACCGTCAAACGGAATCACAGTTCCCATATGTATACGTACCCGATCACCCGGTTTGATCGTATCTGTGCCGACCTGAACTTCTGTGTCGTCCGTAACCAGCCATACTTTACTTACATTCAGGGACATACTTCGCGCAAGATCATCCACAGATTTCTTATGCGTCCAGTCTTCCAGTATCTCACCAAATCCAAGCAGGAACATGACAGAAGATGCTGTACTGAAATCACCTCTTAAGATAGACACACCAATTGCAGTTGCATCCAGTACCGGTACCTCGATTCTGCATTTTGCAAGTGTACAGACACCCTTCCAGATGTATTTTACGGATTTAAGTGTGGTAAGGAATGTACGGATCGGAAGAGGAAGGAAAATTTTCTTTCCATAATGAAGTACCACATGGTTGACCATTTTTTCCCAGTATTCCCCGTTCATTTCTCTGCCGGAATTCTGAAGATAGCTCTCCGGTGCCTCTGCCTTCTCATAAGAAAATCCCTGTACCGCTTTCAGAATCTCTTCTCTGTTTCCGGAAAAGCTGATCACAGCATCCTGGTTTCGTTCTACGACCTTTGCAGCTGTTACTCCCTCGAGATTTGTCAGGAAATATTCCAGCTGATCTGCCTGTCTGCACGTCATTCGTTTCTGACAGATATGAAGTCTTACTCTGCCTCTGATCTCATGTTCTATTTTAAATCTCATATTATCATCACCTTTAGTTATAAAAACACCTGCAGTGCTTGACCACAGGTGTCTTTTATTTATTCCTCTTCTGCTGCAGTTTCTTCTGTTTCTTTAAAGGACTCTTCCTCAGCAGTATCTTCAAATACTTCCTCAGCTGCTGCACGGTCTTCATTGATCTGCTGTGCTTCTGCGTAAATGTCTTCTGCGTTTTCCTGAACTTTAGATACAGTCTTCATTACGCAGTCTTTTGCACGAAGAACTGCTGCTGTGCAGTTTGTGTAAACTTTTTTTGCATCTTTGCTGGAAAGAAGCTTAATTCCTGCTGTGCCAAATAATACTCCTGCTGCAAATACTCCGCTGTGTTTCTTATCAAGTTTGATCATGGTAAGTTCCTCCTCTATATCATTATTTTTTTATTGTTTTCACCGCCTCGTTGCCCTGGCATTACACATATTATAAATTCTTCAAAACAAAAGTCCAGACTAACTTAAGCAAATGAGAAATTTTCTCAACATCGTCAAAAATTAAAGGTTTTCACTTCTTTGTATATTTTTCGGCAGAAAACGATTAGTTGCCGTTTTCTACCAGTACTTTACTTACTCTTCTTGACTGAAGATAACCGCAGGATTCCATACCCTTTTCAATAATTTTACAAAGCTTTTCATTATCAAGGCGGATGTTCGTCTGATCATCCAGTTGTACACAACAGATCGGTACTCCTGTCTGCTCATCACAAAGCCGGTAAGCACTCTTTCTTTTCAAAGCCCCAATCTCTTCCAGAAGATTGATCATTCTGTAGATTGTTGCCATTCCGATATTCGGATCCTTCTTCGATGCAAGAAAATAAATTTCCTTACAACATGTGCATTCTTCCTGAAGAATGATATCGAGTATGATTTTTCTCTGTTTTGTAATTCTGCATCCCTCACGTCTGAGTCTGTCCACAATAACGCTTCGCTGCATACTGCTTCTCTGATACTGCTGATTACGGAAGGATTCCTGAGCAGAATCTGATGTATGATCATATATTTCTTTTTGTAGTACTTCCATTTTCGCTCCTCCTGATCCGGTCAGTTCGTTTCATGTTACTGTGTTTTGTTTTTGGTAACTTTAGTTCGTTTTAGCTATCATGAGTTTACATCTTCTAACTGTTGCTGTCAAGATTTTTTCTTATTTTTAATAAAATCAGACCAAAACAATCTTCCGGCACTTGACAAACCATTATGTTCTTTCATATAATAAGAAATAATGAAAACAAAAGCATCGTCTGTTCACCAGTAATACCGGAAGATTTTTTATCTGTCTTTCGTACCTTTTCAGGGCTTGTACTGGTTTCGACGGGGGCTTTGAAGTTGAGGCAGCCATCCGCAGACTCCTGGACTGCGTACCAACCGGGAAACTAAATATAAACGCAGACGAACAGTACGCGTTAGCAGCCTAATTGCTGCTCGTCAGCCCTAGAGCACTCACACTTTAGGAATCTGGCGTCGACTATGTGAGAAACCTTGCCGGGTAAGCTTTGCCCCGGTAGATGTATCATGAAGCTACTGAAGTGGTAAGCCTGTCGGTGGGCGTGCTGCCAAGGGAATTTCAAATCAGCGACTGTGATGGGAGATACCGCAAGGGATAGGCTTTCGGACAGGGGTTCGATTCCCCTCAGGTCCATTTTGGAACATCTCATAGATCTGATGAGACCATAACAAAAAAGCTGGCGTTCATCCTGAAACCACGGGATGGATGCCAGCTTTTTTTCAACAAAATCAAATTATTTAATTTTAATTACAAAGTTACTGTTCTAAAAGAATTATATATATCTCTCCTGCAACTGGCTGTCATACATTTGCTTAGACCCTATAGTTTTGCGTCACCAGATTTCCCCGGCTATGCCTTTTTATTAAAATAAATATAGTCTTTTATTGCATAAACGTTAATAAGTTCCAATTTTACAGATTTTTGTTTCTGTGCTACTATTCCGCATGTGCAAGGCACTGGCCCTGATTATTTAATACGCCCATATTCATGAGCATTTTAATTGCATCTCCCATTCCGGCTACATAAGACATGTCTGCATATCTTTCATCTCTTGATTCCAGACATGCTATATAGTCATCAATCACTCTTCTGATCGTATGGGGAATATTCAGACTGTTGTACCGTTCTTCCAGATAAACCAAATCTCCGTTGTCCTGCTGAATATATTCATCAGACGCAAATATTCTCTGTCTCCTTTCTTTCATCATTGTTTCGATGTAGTTTGCGATTACGATTTCAGTTTTATTTTCCAATTTTCTTCCTCCGTTTGTGCAATAACTATCGTTTTCACCATCATTCTATATTCCGACTCGTCTTTAAGTCAACTCAATTCGTCATACAATTACATAGCTTTTTCGACAAATCCTGTCCTTTGGGTCAGTCGTTTTTTCCTGATTTTATGCGCTTTCTCAGTCTTTTTTGTGCGTTTTGTTTTTTCCGCAGCTCATCCATCATTTTTACAAGAATTTTCTTTACTTTTTTCATGTTTTCGAATAATATTGTAGATATATGCATATCCGCAGATGAATAAATATGCATTCAACAGAAGGGAGAGGAACTTATGACAACATCACACATCTGTATTATGATAGCGATCATCGTCTATCTGGGTGCAATGCTCTATGTTGGATACCTGTGTTCCAAGAAAAACAATGACACCTCTGATTTCTATCTGGGCGGTCGAAAACTTGGACCACTTGTTACTGCAATGAGCGCTGAGGCATCCGATATGAGCAGCTGGCTTCTGATGGGACTTCCCGGACTAGCCTATCTTTCCGGAATCGCAGATGCCGGATGGACAGCTATCGGCCTGGCGATCGGAACCTATCTCAACTGGAAGATCGTAGCAAAAAGGATTCGCCTCTACACACATGTATCCGGCAATTCTATCACACTGCCATCCTTTTTCAGCAACCGTTTCCGCGATAACCGAAAAATCCTGCAGTCTATCGGAGCTATTTTTATTGTTATTTTCTTTATTCCATATACAGCTTCCGGATTTGCTGCATGCGGAAAGCTTTTCTCCAGTCTTTTTGGAGTAAGCTATCTGACAGCAATGATCATCAGTGCACTTGTCATTGTCGGATATACTACTCTGGGTGGTTTCCTTGCAGCATCCACAACAGACTTTATCCAAAGCATTATCATGTCCATCGCACTGATCATTGTATTTGGCTTCGGTGTTTCTGTAGCAGGCGGTCCTTCCGCAGTTATTGATCATGCAAAATCCCTTCCGGGATATCTCACCATGATGACAACTTACGATCCGGTAAGTGGCACAGAAGCTGCCTACCCGCTCATTAATATCGTATCCATGCTTGCATGGGGACTTGGATATTTCGGAATGCCGCATATTCTTCTTCGTTTCATGGCAATCGAAGATGAAAAGAAACTTTCTTTATCCAGAAAAGTTGCAACCACATGGGTTGTCATTTCACTTGCTGTTGCCGTACTGATCGGTGTGATCGGTCTTGGTATGACTGAAGCCGGCAAACTTGAAATGCTTCAGGGCTCTGCTTCCGAAACGATTATTGTTAAGATTGCAGATCTTTTGAGTACATATGGTATAATTCCGGCACTGCTCGGTGGTACGATCCTGGCCGGTATCCTTGCTTCCACCATGTCAACAGCTGATTCGCAGCTGCTGGCTGCTTCTTCCGCGGTTTCTTCCGATCTTCTCGGAAGCATCCTTAAGAAAAAAGCAGACAAGAAAGAAAGCATGGTTGCTGACCGTGTTACACTGCTTCTGATTGCAGTAATTGCTGTTATCATTGCCCGTAACCCGGACAGTTCCGTATTCAACATCGTTTCCTTTGCATGGGCAGGTTTCGGTGCTGTATTCGGCCCGGTTGTACTGTTTGCCTTATTCTGGCGTCGTACCAACTGGCAGGGTGCTCTCGCAGGAATGGTTTCCGGCGGTGTTATGGTATTCGTATGGAAATACCTTGTCCGTCCAAATGTATCTTTCCTGAATTTCTATGAACTGCTCCCTGCATTTCTGGTTTCCAGTATCCTGATCATTCTGGTGAGCCTTGCTACAAAAGCACCATCCAAAGAAATCACCGATGAATTTGATCTGGTACAGAAAAAAATGGCAGAGTAAAACATACTTTTTTATTTTAGCTGTACGCAAAAGAACCGTGAAAACAGAATTGCTTCTGTTCCACGGTTCTTTTTCTGTCCTGTATAAAATTTCAGACTACCATATATAAGAAAAGATTGAAGCTCCTATAACTGTACAGAGTCCGCATACAACGATTGCAAGACTGCTCATAGCGCCCTCTACTTCTCCCATTTCCATTGCTCTTGCCGTACCAACTGCATGAGATGCGGTACCGATTGCAAGACCTTTTGAGATAGTATTACGGATACGGAACATTTTGCAGATAAATTCTGCCGACATATTTCCGAGTACACCGGTAATAATAATAACTGCAACAGAAATCGTCACATAGCCGCCAAGTTCCTCCGAAACACCCATTCCGATTGCGGTTGTGATTGATTTCGGAAGCATGGTGACATATTCTTTATGGTTCAACCCAAACACCACTGACATTGCCAGTACGGAACCCAGACTTGCAAGCACTCCTGAAAGAACCCCCGTCATAATTGCCACGATATTCTTTTTCAGAAGATCCAGCTGCAGATACAATGGAATTGCCAGACAGACTGTTGCAGGAGTCAAAAGATAGCTCAGGTATTTTGCACTCATATTATAACTGTCATAATCTACATGAAAAACAACAAGAAATACAATCACAAGTGCTATGGAGATCAGAAGCGGATTTAAAATCGCCAGTTTCCATTTACGCTGTGCTGCAAGGCCAATCTCATATGCAAGCAGGCTGATCACAATTCCTATCGTTGCAGAACTTAAGATCAGATTATCCATATTACTTTTTCCCCTCTTTTTTTGAAATTAAAAAATCTGTTACTTTTCCGGTTACAATCATGACTACAAACGTAGATACCACTGTGATCACAAGCAGCGGCACCAAGAAAGGCTGCAGCTGACTCCATGAAGTGATCAGCCCAACCCCTGCCGGTATAAACATAAGCGGCATGATCTCGATCAGAAACTCTCCGGTTTCTTTTACATGTTCTACTTTGATCACCTTTGTCAGAAGAAGTACAAACATCAGAATCAGTCCGTAAATGCTGCCCGGTATCGGAAGCGGGATAAAATATTTCATGATCTCACCCACACATGTCACAGCAAGAATGATTCCAAATTGTCTCAGGTATTTCACTATATTCGCCTCCCGAATTAAAATCTGGTCATTATCCGTATAATCTTTACGAACAACAAATCGTCACTTATTATAACACACCGTCTTTTGTCGTAACAAGTCAAATAAAGTACAAAAAATCGCCATATTTCAGGCGATTTTTTATTAAAATATTTTATTTATGTCAATTTTTGGTCTTTCATGCATTACTCACATCTGCTATATGCAGCTTCATAAAAGAACTCCTGCGAATTCAGCGGCGTATCTTCCTGTCTGTATACAAGATGATAATTACCCTCTCCGTCTTCTTCTCTTGCTTTCTGGTTATCACTGAGCATTGTGATAAACATTTCTTCCAAACGCTGTGCAATATCCTGATCATAGATCGGTGCTGCCACCTCCACACGGCGAACGGTATTTCTTGTCATTTGCCACCTCATGTAGCATACGAAGGAACGGTTTCATACTTTCAAAAGGATAGGAAAGCAGCTTGTCTTTCTCTTTGATCTGTGGCAGGATCGGTTTTTCCAGATCAAATTCCGGTGACGGCTACGGGATTCTTTTTTCAAAGAACAGTTCCGGTCTGGTACAGAGACGATCCTGAAGCTGGAACACAAAAGACAGATTCAGCGGTGCAAAGCTGCGGAACACCTGTCTGGTATCAAGATCCAGATAATTGCAGAGTGTTTTTACAATCGTATCATCCATATCTCTGGACAGCTCGAGACGAAGCGGCGCAAGTTTCTTTCTTTTTTTGATCAGTTCCACCATAAATTCGCGGTAATCCAGATCTTCATCATAAAGTGCATCTGCATCAATATCTGCATTTCTTGTAACTCGCATCAGAGATTTTGACAGGATTTTATAGCCGGAAAATACCTTCGAAAGGAAATGCAGAATCAGTTCCTCCGACAGCATAAAGCGATTTTTCGTCGGCAGTTCTACAAGTTCCGGAAAGACTTCCTTAATTCCCGGTTCATATAGACTTCCTGTTGTTCCATCTTATTGTATCCTCCACTTTTCTTACATTGTCCATAATACTGTATTGCTTCAAAATCAAATACAGGGGTGGTTTATGTAAAATTTGCGGAAAATTCTTCATTCATTTCTTTATTAGGATGTCGGACAGTTTACGTTTCGGTACGTAGTGTATATCATTTTTGTCGCGGTAGTAGGCAATGTTTTCACCTTCGTTAATTTCTTTGATCACGATTTTTTCGGCTGGTTTGCCGAACGCCACGATCAGTACCGGGGCAAGGTTGTCCGCCAGGTCTAGTTCTTTTTTGACGGAATCTGCATTGTAGTTTCCGATCATGCAGCCGCCAAGTCCTTTCTCAGCTGCCGCAAGGAGCATGGTCTGTGCTACAATTCCGACATCTTTCTGATATCTCGGAATGGATGCTCCCAGATTTAAGTCCTGACAGATGATGATAAATCCTGTCGGGCACATTCCCGGGTGCGGAAGCTTCATCTGCGGCAGTGCTCTCGCCCAGTTTGTCAGTTTCTGGATGCGTGAAACTTCTTCTTTTTCCCATGCCAGATAATAACGGAACGGCTGTGCATTCACGCTGGACGGTGCATAACGTGCACAATCTACAAAATCCTCCAGCTCTTCTTTGATAAAATGATATGACTCGTCATATCCTCTGTAACTTCTGCTTGCTTTTACTATATCTTTAAACATATCATTCTCCCATATCTTTTGCACACTGTTTTAGCTTTTCTCTGATTGGCAGATGGTACGGACATCTCGGCTCACATTTGCCGCATTCGATACATGCGGATGCCTTTACCGGCAATGTGCGGTATCGATCTTTCGCCCAGTCTGCGAGGTCATATCTCTGCAAATAACCCGCAAAAAGGAAGACGCTCGGAATATTGATACCGACTGTACAAGGTGCACAATAATTGCAGCGACGGCAGAAATCGTTACCAAGCTGTTCACGAATCTTGTCCATCTTAGCCAGTTCCTCTTCGGTAAGTGGTTCTGTATTAGAACATGCTTTGATATTTTCATCCAGCTCATGAACTTCTGCCATTCCCGGGATGACAACTGTCACATCTGGGTTGGAACAGACGTAGCGCAGTGCCAGCGTAGCATCTTCGATTGCTCCGCCTGCCAGTGGTTTCATATCAATAAATCCAATATTTTTCTCTGCACATCTTTGGAGCAGCTCTGCTCCCTGCTGTTCTACAATGTTATATGGAAACATGATCGTTTCTACCCAGTCCAGATCAAGCGCACGCTCAAATACAGCAGTAGAATGCGCAGTAAGACCGATATGACCAATCTTGCCCACTGATTTTGCTTCCATAAGCGCCTCCAGAGCGCCACCCTCACCGATTACCTGATCAAGCTGTTCCATACTCGGGTTATGAACTTGATAAAGATCAATATAATCTGTACGGAAATTTTTCAGACTGGTTTCAATATCAGCAGCCATTGCTTCCTTTGTTCTTGCCATGGACTTCGTCGCAAGCACGAATTTATCACGAATTCCTTCCAGTCCATATCCGATATACTGCTCACTGACTGTATATCCTCTCGCAGAATCAATATAATTGATTCCCCTCTTCATCATTGTATGAAGAAGCTTTTTTGTTCCTTCCTCATCGATTTTCTGGATTGGAATGCCTCCGAATCCCATACGTGAAATCTTTAATCCTGTCTTTCCAAGCGTTCTGTATTCCATGATATCATTCTCCTTATCCTGTTAAAAAAAAATACCACCGAATCTCTCCGGTGGTATCATCACTTCTAATCAATTATACACGAGACAGATATTCACCTGTTCTTGTATCGATTTTCAGTTTGTCTCCCTGGTTTACAAACAGAGGAACCATTACCTGCGCACCTGTCTCAACAGTTGCCGGTTTGGTTGCACCCTGTGCAGTATTTCCAGCGAATCCTGGCTCTGTCTCGATAACTTCAAGCTCTACGAACAGAGGCGGCTCAATAGCATATACATTGCCATTCCAAGAGCAAACTTTAACAACTTCGTTTTCTTTAACGAATTTGAGGGAGTCACCTACCTGCTCTTTTGTAAGTGCTACCTGATCATAAGTTTCTGTATTCATGAAGTTGTAAAGGTCTCCATCATTGTACAGATAGCTCATATCAACACGGTCAATACGTGCCTGCGGGAATTTCTCTGTAGGACGGAAAGATTTTTCCAGTACAGCTCCTGTGATAATATTTTTATATTTTGTTCTTACGAATGCAGCGCCCTTTCCAGGTTTTACATGCTGGAACTCAACGATCTGACATACATTTCCTTCAATTTCAATAGTGACACCGTTTCTGAAATCACCTGCAGAAATCATTTTAATATCCTCCTTCTTTGTGTGTTCGCTACCAACTATTTTATAATATATAGAAAGTTTTTTCAACTATTTTTTTCATATGTAGACAAATTTCTCTTCAATTTCTTTAATAAGCTCCTCAAAAGGCACTTCTCCGGTAACAACCTGAATGTCTGCAAACTTCTGATATACCGGATCTCTCTGTTTCAGAAGCTTCTTGATCTTGTCATCCCGGTCTTCTCCGTCAAGCATCGGATCTTTCTTTGAATCTGCCAGGCGTTTTTTCAGCGTAGTCAGCGAACCTTTCAGATATACGACCGTTCCCAGTTCTTTAAGATATTTTTCATTCTGTTCCTGAAGCGGAACTCCTGCACCCAGTGAAATCACTTTTCGTTCCGAATCCTGAATCAGCTGCTTTAAGGCAACTGTTTCCAGTGCTCGATAATATGCTTCTCCGAATTTTTCAAAAATTTCCCGCGCTGAAAGATTCATTTTTTTGGTGATAAGTTTGTCAAGATCGACAAACTGCAGCCCCAGATCTTTAGAAAGCTGCTTTCCTACTCTTGTTTTACCTGAACCCATAAACCCAATGATAACCACGTGGTTCATGAAATCCCCTCCTCCTTTTTGTAAAAATGTAGTACTATTTTTTCCAGATATCGTTTCAGAACGATCTGGATTTCTTCTTTGGGATGGATCGGCTTTACGAGAATATTGCGGATGCCGGTCCTTTTGGCTCCGTATACATCTGTAAAAAGCTGATCCCCTATAAAAATCGTATTGCCGGTATCCGTTCCCAGAAGTTCCATTGCCTTCCGGTAGTTCTTTACAGACGGCTTGTGGGCATTTTCAATATATCTGGCCTGAATCGCATCTGCAAAAGGCATCACTCGCTCAATTTGATTGTTTGACAGCAGGCAGTAACCAAAGCCGATTCCGCGAAGCCGTTCAAAAAGAGCTATCGCCCTGTCATCTGCCGGTGCCCCGTGAGGCACCAGCGTATTATCAATGTCATAGATCAGTCCACGATACCCTTCTTCGTAAAGCTTCTCGTAGTCAATCTCATATGCTGAATCCAGATATTCATCCGGAAAAAAACAACGAAACATCCTTTTCTCCTGTCTGTAACTTTTATCGTTCATCAAGCGGAACGTATACCGCTTCCGGAAGAACGTTCTTGTATGCCGGACGAATGATCTTGTCTGTATTGATCAGCTCCTCCATACGATGTGCACTCCAACCTACGATACGCGCTACCGCAAACATCGGTGTATAGAGCTCATGCGGAAGATCCAGCATACTATATACAAATCCACTGTAAAAATCGACATTGGCACTGACACCTTTGTAGATTCGTCTCTCTTCTGCGATTACTTCCGGAGCCATCCACTCTACCATGGAATACAGGCGATAATCTTTCATGCGGCCTTTTTCTTTGGCAAGGCTTTCTACGAAGCCTTTCAGGACTTCTGCTCTCGGATCCGATACCGAATAGATTGCATGTCCCATACCATAAATAAGACCTCTCTTATCAAATGCTTCTTTATGAAGAAGGCGTTTCAGATAATTTCTTACTTCGTCTTCATCCTCCCAGTTATGCACTTCTTTCTTCATGTCCTGGAACATCTGAATGACCTTAATGTTAGCACCACCATGTTTTGGTCCTTTCAGGGAGCCAAGTGCAGCCGCTACAGCAGAATAGGTATCCGTTCCGGATGAAGAAACTACATGTGTCGTAAAGGTAGAGTTATTACCACCGCCGTGCTCCATATGAAGGATCAGCGCAAGATCAAGAATCTTTGCTTCCAGATCTGTATATTTTTTGTCCGGTCTCAACATACGCAGGATATTTTCCGCTGTAGAAAGTTCTTTCTTCGGATTGTGTATATAAAGACTCTTTCCTCTTACATAATGATTATATGCCTGATATCCGTAAACGGAAAGAAGCGGAAATACACTGATCAGGTTCAGACACTGACGCATAACATTCGGAAGTGAAATATCATCCGGATTATTATCATAAGAATACAGTGTCAGCACACTTCTGGAAAGTGCATTCATAATATCACCTCCCGGTGCTTTCATTATAACATCTCTTACGAAATTTGTCGGTAATGAACGTTGATTTGCAAGTAATTTCTGAAAATCTTCCAATTCTTTTCTGTCTGGCAGCTTACCATAAAGGAGAAGATATGTCGTCTCTTCAAATCCGAAACGGTTATCTCTTACAAATCCAGCTGTCAGATCCTTAATATTATAACCACGGTAATAAAGACTTCCCGCACAGGGAACTTCCTTACCATCTACGACTTTTACTGCCTGTACATTGGAAACCTGTGTGAGTCCGGCAAGTACACCTTTACCATTGATATCACGAAGTCCCCTCTTTACATCATATTTTCCATAAAGAGACAGATCTATACTGGAATGATCTTTGCATTCCTGTGTCAGTCGTTCGATTTCCGGTGTTACCTTTGTGTTAAATCCTGCCATGTAATATTGCTCCTTTCAGAAATTCAGATTCTTTTTCTCCGCTTCTTTTTCTCCGCTTTTCCTCCTCAAAATAAAACCTTATAATAATGTAACTCTTTACTTATGCTGACGATAAGTACTTAAGAACTCACGCAGCTTTTCCGATGCGCGCTCAAGCTGTCTGACGTTCGGCAGATAAACCACCCTGAAGTGATCCGGCTGCATCCAGTTAAATCCCTTACCCGGAACAAGAAGCACCTGCTTCTCATGAAGAAAATCCAGTGCAAACTGCTCATCATCCGTGATGTTGAATTTCTCTGTATCGATCTTCGGGAAAATATAAAATGCCGCATGTGGTTTGACAACAGAAATTCCCGGAATATCTCTCAGTGCATTGTAGATGCATTCTCTCTGCTCATAAACTCTTCCGCCCGGTTTGATATATTCGGTAACACTCTGATATCCGCCCAGTGCAGTCTGCACAATGGACTGAGCTGGAACATTAGAACACAGACGCATGGAAGACAGCATCTTGATTCCTTCTATGTAACCTTTAGCTTTGTCCTTCGCACCGCTTAAGATCATCCAGCCAATACGAAAACCTGCGATCATATGTGACTTCGAAAGTCCGGAAAATGTCACACAGAAAACATCCGGTGCCAGAGATGCGATGGAAGTATGTTCATATCCATCCATAACCAGACGGTCATAAATCTCATCCGAAAAGATGATCAGTTCTTTCTCTCTTGCGATCTGTGCGATCTGCTCCAGAATTTCCTTCGGATAAACTGCTCCGGTAGGGTTGTTTGGGTTGATGATAACGATTGCCTTTGTTTTGTCTGTAATCTTGCTTCGGATATCGTCAATATCCGGATACCAGTCGGACTGTTCATCACAAATATAATGTACCACATTACCACCAGCCAGTGTTGCTGTCGCTGTCCAAAGCGGATAATCCGGTGCCGGAATCAGGATCTCATCACCATTATCAAGAAGTGCCTGCATGCAGAGATTGATCAGCTCACTGACACCATTTCCTGTATAAATATCATTCATTGAAACATTTGGGATATTTCGAAGCTGCGCATACTGCATAATTGCCTTACGTGCTGAAAAAATCCCTTTCGAATCAGAATATCCCTGAGATGTACGGATGTTGCTGAGCATGTCCAGAATGACTTCCTGAGGAGCGGAAAAACCGAACGGATATGGATTTCCGATATTCAGTTTCAGGATTTCCTTTCCTTCATCTTCCATTTTCGCCGCCTCGTCAACCACCGGGCCTCTCACATCATACAGTACATTATCGAGTTTCGTTGATTTGTCAAATGTTCTCATTTTTTCACTCCTCTCCATGAGTTTTCTATTCGTATTGTAATATAATCTCATATTCAGACACTTTTCGCAAGGTAAAATTCCATACAAAATTTTGTTTGCGCCCCGAAATATATTTTTTTTATTTTTTTTACAATTTTCTTTGCAACTTTACCACTTTCGTGTATAATAGTCCATGGACAAATGTCTTACACAGATAGACATGATTCAATAAGCGAATGAGGAGGAAATCAACATGTCTTACACAGAAGAAGTTTATGAAAGAGTCGTTGCACAGAATCCTGGCGAGCCGGAATTCCATCAGGCAGTAAAAGAAGTTCTGGATTCTCTTAAAGTTGTTATCGACCGTAATGAAGAAAAATACCGCAGTCTTTCTATTCTGGAACGTCTGGTAGAACCAGAAAGAATTATTTCTTTCCGTGTTCCGTGGGTAGATGACAACGGAACCGTACAGGTTAACAAAGGATATCGTGTACAGTTCAACAGCGCAATCGGACCTTACAAAGGTGGTCTTCGTTTCCATCCTACAGTAAACCAGAGCATTCTGAAATTCCTCGGTTTCGAACAGGTATTCAAAAATTCTCTGACAGGTCTTCCGATCGGCGGTGGTAAAGGTGGTTCCAACTTCAACCCTAAGGGTAAATCCGACAGAGAAGTTATGGCATTCTGCCAGAGCTTTATGACAGAGCTCTGCAAATATATCGGCGCAGACACAGATGTACCGGCTGGTGACATCGGTGTTGGCGGACGTGAGATCGGTTATCTTTTCGGACAGTACAAACGTGTTCGCGATCTCTATGAAGGTGTCCTGACAGGTAAAGGACTTACCTATGGCGGTTCTCTGATCCGTACAGAAGCAACAGGATACGGTGTTGTATATATCCTTAACGAACTGATGAAAGATCACAACGATTCTCTCGACGGAAAGACTGTTGTTGTTACAGGTTCCGGTAACGTTGCTATTTACGCAGTACAGAAAGCTACTCAGCTTGGTGCAAAAGTTGTTGCTATGTGCGACTCCAACGGATACATCTATGATCCGAACGGTATCAACCTTGATGTAGTGAAAGATATCAAAGAAGTAAAACGTGGACGTATCAAAGAATACGCTGACCGTGTAGAAGGTGCTACTTACACAGAAGGTGTTGGCATCTGGAACATCAAATGTGATGTATATCTTCCATGCGCAACTCAGAACGAACTTGACCTTGATGGTGTAAAAACTCTGATTGCAAACGGATGCAAATATATCGTAGAAGGTGCAAACATGCCTACTACAAGAGAAGCTACAGACTACGCTATGGCAAACGGTGTTCTCTTCCTTCCTGGAAAAGCATCCAATGCAGGTGGTGTTGCTACTTCCGCACTGGAAATGAGCCAGAACTCTCAGAGACTTTCCTGGACATCCGAAGAAGTTGATGCTAAACTTCATCAGATCATGGTTGACATCTACGCTAAGATCAGCGATGCCGCAAAACGTTATGACCTGACAGACAACTATGTTGCCGGCGCAAACATTGCAGGTTTCGAAAAAGTTGTAGATGCTATGATCGCTCAGGGTATTGTTTAATTCTCTGACTGTATAAAAGCATAATTTTTAAGGCGTTCCGGTTCTAACCGGAGCGCCTTTTTATTGTATAATCCAGCTTAATACTTCTCTCTTAATACCTTATTCTTCTTATGGCTCCATAAATTTCTTCAGTTCATCCATAAATGTGCTGACATCTTTGAATTCACGATATACAGATGCAAAACGAACATAAGCAACTGCATCCAGGTCTTTCAGATGTTCCATCACGATCTCGCCAATACGGGTACTTGCAATCTCCCTGTCCGCACTGTCAAAGATGTCCCCTTCTATGGAATCCATCGTCATTTCAATTTTTTCTATCGGTATCGGACGCTTGTAGCAGGCGCGTAAGATTCCATCCTGAATCTTTGCACGGTCATACTGTTCACGTGTCTGGTCTTTCTTGATCACACTCAGTGGAATCGTCTCTACCTTTTCGTATGTAGTAAAACGTTTGCCGCAGGAGTCGCACATTCTTCTTCTGCGGATGGAATTGGTGTCTTCTACCGGTCTTGAGTCTACAACTTTACTGTTATCCTGATTACAAAATGGACATCTCACAGTATTTACCCCTCTTTCCCCTTTAATAAAATAATTATATTTATTTTTTCTGACAGTGTCAACAAAAGCTCATGTATATCTGTAAAAAATATTCATATATTAATAAAAACGGTATTTTTATGAGACTTTGTGAGCTTCGACAGAAAGAAATCATTAATACCTGTACCTGCAAAAGCCTCGGTTGTCCCATTGACCTGGAATTTGACTGTGCCACAGGACGCATTCATTCCCTGATTGTTCCAGGTCCCGGTAAATTCTGCAGTTTTTTCGGACGCGAAAATGAATACATTATTCCCTGGAACTGTATCTGCCAGATTGGTGATGACATCATCCTTGTAGAAATTAAAGAAGAGAAATGTTTTCACAAAGAGCACCTTCTCTGATCCTGTCAAGGTCTTTTATTTTTTATATTTTTTCCAAAAAAGAATATTTCCCGTCCTCCCTGTGAATCATTTGTAATACCAAATGAAATAAGGAGGATATTTCGATGGCACTTAATAAAGTAGAAATCTGCGGGGTAAATACTTCCAGTCTTCCGATTCTAAAACAGGAAGAAAAAGATGAGCTGTTCCGACGTATCAAACAGGGTGACACCAAAGCAAGGGAACAGTATATTAAAGGAAATCTGCGTCTTGTATTAAGTGTTATCCGACGTTTTCAGAACAGCAATGAAAATCCTGATGATCTGTTTCAGATCGGCTGTATCGGGCTTATGAAAGCAGTTGATAATTTTGACGATACCCTGATGGTCAAATTTTCGACGTATGCAGTTCCGATGATCATTGGTGAGATTCGCCGCTATCTGCGTGACTACAACAGCATCCGCGTCAGTCGTTCTCTGCGTGATATTGCATACAAAGCTATTTATGCCAAAGAAAACTATATCCGGCAGAACCTGAAAGAGCCTACCATGGAAGAAATCGCAAAAGAAATCGGCATCGAAAAAGAAATGATTGTCTATGCACTTGATGCTATCCAAAGTCCGGTCAGCCTCTATGAACCCGTCTATTCCGAAGGCGGCGATACGCTTTATGTCATGGATCAGATCAGTGACCGCAAAAACAAAGAAGAACACTGGCTGGAAAATCTGTCTCTCAAAGAGGCCATGAACCGCCTCGGCAGTCGGGAACGGCATATTATTGAAATGCGTTTTTATGAGGGCAAAACACAGATGGAAGTCGCGGATGAAATCGGCATTTCTCAGGCGCAGGTCAGCCGCCTCGAAAAAAACGCACTCAAGACCATGCGAAATTATCTCCGTCCCTGATCCGACATTATAAGCTTTCCAAAAAAATGTCCCCTTAAGAAGATTTTGGTTAATTACCATATCTGCTTAAGGAGACTCATATATCATTTCAGAGCTTTTTCCAGTTCTTTAATAATGATTTTTAATGCCTTAATTCGGGCATATTTTTTATCCACGGACTCAAGGATATGCCATGGTGCAAATGTAGTACTTGTCTTTTTGAGCATTTCATTGACAGCTTCCTCATACTGATCCCATTTTTCACGATTGCGCCAGTCTTCATCCGTAATCTTCCACTGTTTTTCCGGGTTGTTCTGCCGCTCCGTAAAACGTTCCAGCTGCGTATCTTTGTCGATCTGTACCCAGAATTTAATAATCACAGCGCCCCAGTCATGCAGTTCTTTTTCAAACTCATTAATTTCATTATACGCACGTTTCCAGTCATTTTCACTGCAGAATCCCTCAAGACGTTCCACCATAACACGTCCATACCATGTACGGTCAAAAATTGCGATATGTCCATCCTTCGGAAGCCTTGTCCAAAATCTCCAGAGATAATGTCGTGCTTTTTCATGCGGCTCCGGACTTGCGATCGGCTGCACCTCATATCCGCGCGGATCCAACGCACCAGTGACTCTCTTGATGTTTCCGCCCTTTCCGGCAGCATCCCAGCCTTCATAGGTAATAATTACAGGTACACGTTTACGATACAGGCGGTTATGCAATTCTCCGAGCCTGCTCTGTAATTTCTTTAATTCTTTCTGATATTCCTCTTCATCTATTGTCTTGCCTTCCAGCTCAACATCTTTCAGTTTCGGCATTTTCACAAGTGGAAATACATTCTGGAGAATCGGTACGGAATGCCTCTGATTCTGCAATGCAACCTCTATACTGCTTACCAGTGTATCCATAACCTGCAGTTCTGCCCACTTTTTATCCTCCGCATCTATGATATACCATGGGGAAGTTGACATATTGGTATCTTTCATATAACGGTCAATCACATTTTCGCATTTTTTGTAATGCTTGTGCTGCCATTTATCAGCACCAGTCACACGCCACTTCGTATCTTCTTTGTCCAGAAGCTTCTCCATGCGCTTTCCTTGCTCATCTTTATCGATCTGCATGAAAAATTTCAGCACAAGATATCCATTATCGGTCAGCTGGCGTTCAAATCGGCGGATACTTTCAATTCTTTTTTCATACAAATCACCTTCCAGATCACCAGAGAGAACATCCATGACAGTCTGCTCCATCCAGCCAGAATCGAGGAACGTAAATTTGCCTTCTTCCGGGATCTGTTTCATATAACGATACAAAAACGGTCTGCGCAGTTCTTCTTCTGTCGGTGAAGACATCGTTGCTACTTTGAAAAAACGAGGATCAATATTTTTGATCACTTTGCCGATCATACTGCCTTTACCTGCCGCGCTCCATCCTTCAAAAAGAACCAGCACCGGCAGCTTATGCTCCTTGATCTTCATCTGGAGATCATACAGACTGCTTTTCGTTTTTTCAAGCTGTCTTTTCATTTCTTCCCTGTCCGGCATTTCGCCCGGTGTCCATGATTTTAACATATAGATTCCCCTTTTCTTTTTTTGTACATAGTATATCATACTTAATCATAGAATATAAATTATTTTTGTGCATTTTTTACTATTAATGTAAATAAGCACATAAAAAAACAGAACCATCTGTTTTCGGATGATTCTGTCTTTTATCTTATGAGCAAGATCAGGAAAGTTCAAGTTTTCCGGTATATAACTGGTAATAGGTGCCTTTCTGTCTGATCAGATCTTTATGATCACCTCTCTCGATGATCTTTCCATGTTCAAGTACAATGATCGCATCACTGTTTCGGATTGTGGAAAGACGATGGGCAATAACAAATACGGTACGTCCCTTCATCAGGTTATCCATACCTTTTTGTACAATGCTCTCTGTACGGGTATCAATACTGGAAGTTGCCTCATCCAGAATCAGTACCGGAGGATCTGCAACTGCTGCACGCGCGATAGAAAGAAGCTGTCTCTGTCCCTGTGACAGTTCCTCACCGTCTCCGCTCAGCATAGTATCATATCCCTTCGGGAGCATCTGGATAAACTGATCTGCATGTGCAAGTTTTGCAGCTGCATAAATTTCTTCATCCGTTGCATCCAGTTTACCATATCGGATATTGTCACGGATCGTTCCGGTAAAGAGGTGTGTATCCTGCAGAACGATTCCCAGTGAATGGCGCAGATCATCTTTTTTGATCTTTGTAATGTTGATTCCATCGTAGCGGATCTTACCTTCCTGAATATCGTAGAAACGATTGATCAGGTTGGTGATTGTTGTCTTTCCTGCACCGGTAGAACCTACAAATGCAAGTTTCTGTCCCGGTTTTGCATACAGACTGATGTCATGGAGAATTGTCTTGTCCTCATTGTATCCGAAAGTTACATCTTCGAAACGTACATCACCTTTCAGTTCTGTATAGGATACGGAGCCATCTGCGGAATGTGGATGTTTCCATGCCCACATACCGGTTCTTTCTTTGCATTCTACAATGTTACCATTTTCATCTTTTCTGGCATTGACGAGAGTCACATACCCCTCATCCTCTTCCGGTTTTTCATCAATCAGATTAAAGATACGTTCTGCTCCGGCAAGTGCCATAACGATTGAGTTAAACTGCTGTGCCACCTGCATAAACGGCTGTGTAAAGCTCTTGGTAAACTGCAGATAGGACGCCATAACACCAAGAGTGATTCCGCCTACTCCTGCAACAGAAAGTACACCGCCGAGAACCGCCGTCAGTACAAACTGCAGGTTTCCGATATTTCCGATCACAGGTCCCATCATATTGCCATACTTATTTGCCTGAGACGCACTCTCAAAAAGTGCTTCATTCAGTCTGTCAAATTCTTCTTCAGATTTTTTCTCGTGGTTGAAGACTTTTACCACACGCTGTCCATTCATTCGTTCTTCGACAAACCCGGTCACATCCGCCAGTGCCATCTGCTGACGTACAAAATATTTTCCACTCTTGCTTCCGATCTTATTTGTAACAAAAAGCATCACAAAAATAATCAGAACTGCAAGAATTGTCAGAAGCGGGCTTAAAACCAGCATAGAAACAAATGTAACAACAATCGTAAACAGCGCCATCAGTGCCTGTGGAATTGCCTGGCTGATCATCTGTCTTAAGGTATCGGTATCATTGGTATACAGACTCATGACCGATCCGTTTGTATTCTGATCAAAATAACGTATCGGAAGTGTCTGCATATGTTCAAACATATCGTCACGTACTCTTTTGAGTACACCCTGTCCGATATAAACCATCATTCTGGTATATATGAAAGTTGCAGCCACACCGGCAAGAAAGATGCATCCCAGAACTGACAGTGCCTTATAAAGCCCGGCAAAGTCCGGTTGTTTCTGTCCAATCAACGGAAGGATAAAATCATCCAGAAGGTAACGAAGAGAAAGGGATACTGCCGTTGTCGCAACCGCACTGATCAAAATGCAGATGAATACCAGAATAAACTGAAGTTTATATTTTTCTGTCACATATTTCAGAAGACGTTTTGCTGTCTTTATGTCATTTTGAGTCATTCTTGTTTTCTTTTTCTTATTCATCCTCTTCGCCTCCTTTCACCTGTGATTCATATACTTCTCTGTAGATTTCATTCGTTTTCAAAAGTTCCTCAGAGGTTCCCACACCGGCAATCTTACCACCATCGAGCACAATGATCTGGTCGGCATCTTCAATTGAGGAAACTCTCTGTGCAATGATGATCTTAGTCGTATCCGGAATTTCTTCACGGAATGCTTTACGGATCAGCGCATCTGTCTTTGTATCTACCGCACTGGTAGAATCATCCAGAATCAGAATCTTCGGTTTTTTAAGCAGCGCACGTGCAATACAAAGACGCTGTTTCTGTCCACCGGAGACATTGTTTCCGCCCTGTACGATCATAGTGTTGTATCCTTCCGGAAACTCGCTGACAAACCCATCTGCCTGTGCAAGACGACATACTCTCTTAACTTCTTCATCACTGGCATGCTCATCGCCCCAGCGAATGTTATCATAAATCGTACCGGAGAACAGGACGTTTTTCTGTAACACCATGGAAACCTGATCTCTGAGGACTTCCAGATTGTAATCACGTACATCAACTCCGGCAACTTTTACTACACCGGAAGTAACATCGTAAAGACGTGGAATCATCTGTACGAGCGTAGATTTCGCACTTCCGGTTCCGCCGATGATACCAACAGTCTGACCGGATTTAATATGAAGACACATATCTTTAAGAGCAAGATTTCCGCCCTCGCCTGCATAACTGAAATCTACATGGTCAAAAGTAATCTCACCATTTTTTACTTCTTTTACTGCGTCTGCTTTGTCCTGCATTTCCGGAACTTCGTTCAGTACTTCAGTGATACGATCCGTAGATGCCTCCGCGATCATGATCATGACAAATACAAATGTTACCATATTCAGGGACATCAGAATCTGCAGTGCATAAACGATCACGCTGGTCAGCTCACCGGTCTCCATTGTTCCGAATACAATACTTTTTCCGCCAATCAGAGCAATCAGCAATACAACTGCATACATCATAAACTGCATGACAGGTGCATTCCATGCAACGATTTTTTCTGCTTTTGTAAACAGTGTATATACGTAATTAGATACACCATGGAATTTACTGATCTCATGTTCTTCTCTTACAAACGCCTTTACTACGCGGGATGCATTCACGTTTTCCTGCACGGAATTGTTCAGCTCATCATACTCATCAAATACTTTGATAAAATTCGGATGTGCCTTCTTTGCAATAAAAATCAGTGTTCCACCGAGAAGCGGAATTACGATCAGGAAAAGAAGTGCGATCTTTACATTAATCAGCAGTGTCATGATCCAGGAAAGTGCGATCATGATCGGTGCTCTTGCAAGAAGACGGATACTCATCATATAAGCCATCTGCACATTCGTGATATCCGTTGTCATTCGTGTGACCAGTCCTGATGTGGAAAAATGATCAATGTTTTTAAATGAAAAATCCTGCACCTTATAAAAGATATCATGACGGAGATTTTTGGCATATCCGGCAGCTGCCACCGCTGCCATATTTCCTGCCTGTACACCAAAATAGAGCGCAAGCATTGCCATGACTACCAGGATCACTCCCCGTTGTATGATATAGCCCAGATCACCGTTTGCAATTCCCACGTCAATGATCTTCGCCATTTCCAGTGGAATGAGCACTTCCATCAATACCTCCAGGATTACCAGCAATGGCGCCAGTAGCGACTGTTTTTTATATTCCCGGATAGATTTAAAAAGTGTCTTATTCATTTACAATCATGTCCTCCTCTTCAATTTTCAAATTAGTTTGAAGCCTAACTTTCCATATTATACAAAATCTTCCCTGCTAAAATCAACTACTTTTTTGTGTCCTTTTGGACACATTTTCAATATAGCACCGTCCTTTTTTTCGCAAAAAAATGCCCTGTTACAAGGACATTTTTTCGCTTTCGTATGTATTTCTGACTTCCTCCGCTCTGGTTCGATGCGGAAAGCAGATATTTCCAAGCTGTCTTACCGGCATGACTCCCATCAGAGAATTTGTAACAAAACATTCTTCATAATACATCAGTTCATCCGGATAGATGATTGTCTCCACCACGCTGAATTTTGACATTACGTATTCCCGCAGAATTCCCGGCAATAATCCACAGGACAGCTGCGGTGTATAGATCATATTTTTGCGCACAAAGAAAATATTGCTGACTGTCCCCTCGCTGATCTGGCCCTTTGTATTGACAAAGACCTTCTCGTTAATACCGGCTGCAGCTGCAGCTCTTTTTTCAAGGATACAGTCACCGTAATTCAAAGTCTTGTGATAGACCAGCGGAGATGTCTCATTTCTACGCACTTTACTGATATCTGTCACAAATCCTTTTGCATAATCTTCTTCAGAATATATATTCTTTCGCATCTGAAAAAACATATTTTCGGCTGAACAGACGATTTTCAATACACCATGATCCGTCATCTCCGAATCCTGACTGGCAAGATAAGAAAATACTTTTTCTTTTGAAAATCCTCTTGCACTGCAGGAACCCAGCTGCAGGAAATCAGCTGCCTTTTCCAGTCTTTCTATATGCTTTTCAAGTAATATCGGTTTTCCTTTTTCGACAGCAATCGTTTCAAACGCACCCATCCCGAACAGAAAACCTTCATCTAACCGGATATCCATACTTCACTCTCCAATTACTTATCTCATAGCCTGAAGAACCGCCTTCGCTTTCTGAAGTGTTTCTTCATATTCAAATTCCAGGTCGGACTCTGCGGTAATACCGCCTCCCACACCCAGATAATACTTTCCATCTTTATGCAACGCAGTCCTGATCACAATATTGAAATCGCAGTCACCATCCAGCGTCAGATAGCCGATAGATCCGGTGTAAAGATTTCGTTTATTATTTTCCATCTCATCAATGATCTCCATTGCACGATACTTCGGCGCTCCGGTAATTGAACCACCGGGAAAAGCTGCCTCGAGAAGATCCATAACGTTTTTACTCTCTTCCAGATCCCCCTCGATATCAGAAACCAGATGAAATACCGTCGCATATTCTTCTACCGTAAAAAGTTCAGTCACCTTGACACTTCCCGGATTACACACCCTGTTCAGATCATTTCGCTCAAGATCCACGATCATCAGAAGTTCACTTTTGTCTTTTTCAGAGTTTTCAAGTTCTGTCCGCATAAGCATATCTTCTTCCGGTGTCTCCCCGCGCTTACGTGTGCCTTTGATCGGTCGTGTATTTACATGCCCCTTCTGCATTTTAAGAAAACGTTCCGGCGATGCACATACGATCTGAAAATCTCCATAGTCAAAATAACCACCAAACGGAGACGGATTATTTTCCCGAAGATCATAAAACACATCCAGCGGTACTTTGTCACTTTTCACAGTGAGCTGCTGTGTCATATTGACAATGTAGATATCTCCCTCTATAATATAGCGGATCATACGATCTACTGCCTGCTTGTATTCGTCCTTCGCAAAATTCGGCAGCACCTCGATCGGATATTCTGTATCTGACTCTTTCTGCATATACACCGGCTTCCCGTTTATCCGGGTCTCCATCTCATCCATCAGTTTCGCAGCTTCCCCCGTGATGCCATTCGCAATCAGATATGTACGCTGTTCCTGCCTGTCCTCTATAATATAGAAGTCATAAAAGACAAGTACAGCATCCGGAATCGAGACAAGATCTTCCTTCGCAGAATCCACTTCCATCAATTTCCTTCCATATTCATAGGAAAAATATCCTATCGCACCGGAAATTATCGGAAGCTCAGTATTATTTTTGTCTTTGTGTTCTGCCAGATATGTTTTCAGATATGTTTCGAAAGAACACGTTGTTTCTTTCTCGCCATTAATATAGAAGCCATTGCCTTCTTTCACAAGTTTAAGATATGGCACTGCACCTATAACAGAATATCTTCCAAGCTTGTTAACCAGCGAAGAATCCAAAAACACACTGTCATCTGTTCCTGCAAAATATGTATAAAGCTCTGCTGCACCTCTGGCAGGCTTCATTTCTTTTATAATACGCCGTTTATTATACATCGTTTTTTCCCCTCTGTCCATTATCGAGAACATTTCTTTGTGTTTTTTCATGTACATTTTGTACTATATTGTTTTAGTTAATGTGCACATTCCGCAATGTGGCAGAAGTTTTCAAGCAGTTCATGTCCATACTCTGTAAGTACTGCCTCCGGGTGAAACTGAACCCCATACAACGGAAGAATCTTATGTGAAAGTCCCATCACCGCACCATCCTCTGACACAGCATCGACATTGTAATCCGTCGGAATGCTGTCCTCTTTTACAATCAGCGAATGATAACGCGTTACTTTAAACTTTTTCGGCAATCCTTCAAAAACACCGGTTCCCATATTTGTAATCTCCGTCACCTTTCCATGCATCGGTCGCTCACCTTTTTTTACCGTTGCGCCACAACAGTGTCCAAGTACCTGGTGTCCGAGACAGACTCCAAGGATCGGAATTTTTCCCTGCAGACGTTCTACTGTCTGTACACAGACTTCTGCATCCCACGGACGTTTCGGTCCGGGGGACAGAATGATTCCCTGCGGCTGCATTTTTTCTATCTCATCCACGGTGATCTGATCACTTCTTTTTACAACAATCTTCCTTCCAAGCTCCTCAAAGTAAGCCTTCAGGTTATAGACAAATGAATCATAGTTGTCGATCATTAAATACATATCGTCCTCCCTGTCATCAAATCGCGGATAAAATAAAAAAAGAGACAACGAGTGTGCGTATTTTCATGCACACAGTCGTTATCCCTGATTGGTCCGTAATCTGTGAAATTTTTATCTTTTTCTTTGCTTTTCTTCTATAGATAGCTTTATGCTATCATATCTCTCATTTCACGTCAATAATTATTCAACCTGAATATTTTTTTCAACAAATTACCCCTTTTCTATCAAATACATCTATGCTATACTGTACGGGAAATGAATGATATGCAAAATAGGATCTTATGCGTCAAGTGTTCAGCGAATGGGGAGTTGTCGCCGAAACGAAAAGTCCGTCTTACGGTATAGGATCCGCACCCGTTGCGACAATATAAGAGGTTATCTCATATTGTGTAGGGATACGTTTTTCGACATACGTTCTATCACAATTGGAGATATCTTTTTTTGTTTTATTTTACAAATACATTGACAAAAAGCAGACAATCTCCACGATACACAATATCATTATAATAGGAGGTTGTTTTTTTATGGTAGACAAACAAAAAGTAGAACAAGCAATCCGACTTCTCCTTGAAGGAATCGGTGAAGATACAGAACGTGAAGGACTGAAAGATACCCCGGACCGCATCGCACGTATGTGCATGGAAATCTATGGTGGTCTGGATGAGGAAGCCGATCAGCACCTCGCCAAACAATTTGAAGTAGAAAATAACGAAATGGTCCTGGAAAAAGACATCACATTCTATTCCATGTGCGAGCATCATCTGATGCCATTTTACGGCAAGGCTCACATCGCTTACATACCAAACGGCAAAGTTACCGGACTTAGCAAACTTGCCCGCACCGTAGATGTCTATGCAAGAAGGCCTCAGATTCAGGAACGTCTGACTGTACAGATTGCAGATGCTCTGGAGCGTACTTTGAATCCCAGGGGTGTTATGGTCATGCTTGAAGCCGAACATACCTGCATGACAATGCGCGGCATTAAAAAGCCAGGCAGTAAGACCATCACTACTGTAACACGAGGGGACTTCAAGACAGATCGTGAACTTCAGAAGCAATTCCTCTCCATGGTAAAAGACTGATGTCTGCTGATATGACAAGAGTTCAGGCCATCTGGCAGCATCCGCTTTATCAGAAACACCTGACTGCGCTTACCCGGCTGGAGTCTGACCGTATTTTCTGCCGCCACACCCCGGAGCATTTTCTGGATGTAGCAAGACTGGCTTACATTTTTGCACTGGAGCGAAATCTTGACTGTTCCCGTGAACTGATCTACTGCACTGCCCTTCTCCATGATATTGGCCGTGCCGAACAGTACACAAACGGTACACCGCACGATGAAGCAGGGGTCACCATTGCAGGGCAGATTTTAGCAGATCTAAACTTCTCAGAATCAGAAAAAGCTCAGATTCTGACGGCAATCGGAGAACATCGTTCTTCCACCGGAAATCTTCCGATACTCAGCCAGATTATTTATGAAGCAGACAAAAAATCCCGCAATTGTTTTTTATGCTCTGCCGAAAAAGAATGTTACTGGGCTCCTGAGAAAAAAAATATGACGATTCAATATTAAAAGGAGAATCTTAAAATGAAAATTGGAAATCGTGAATTCGACATAAAAAACAGAACTTATATTATGGGAATTCTGAATGTCACACCGGATTCTTTCTCTGATGGTGGCAAATGGAACTCTATGGACCATGCACTGAAACATGCTGAGACTATGATTGCCGAAGGTGCAGATATTCTGGATGTCGGCGGAGAATCCACACGTCCGGGACATACTCCGGTAAGTGCCGAAGAAGAAGCTGCTCGCGTCGTTCCGATTATTGAATCACTTCGCAAGCATTTTGATGTTCCGATTTCTGTAGATACATATAAAGGAAGTGTTGCTGATGTCGCCGTACAGGCAGGTGCGGATCTTGTCAATGACGTATGGGGACTGAAATATGATCCGGAAATGGCAGGCGTAATTGCAAAACATGATGTAGCCTGCTGCCTGATGCATAATAAAGCAAACACAGAATACAACAATTTTCTCACCGACATGCTTACCGAAACGCAGGAATGCGTAAATATCGCGCGCAAGGCAGGCATTAAAGATGAACGTATTATTCTTGACCCGGGTGTAGGATTTGGAAAAACATATGAAATGAACCTTGAAACCATGAACCATCTGGAGCTTTTTCAGCATCTCGGATTCCCGGTACTTCTCGGCACTTCCCGTAAATCCATGATTGGTCTTACACTCGATCTCCCGGTTGACCAGCGTGTCGAGGGAACAATTGCCACTTCTGTCATTGGAGTTATGAAAGGCTGTGCTTTCGTGCGAGTCCATGATGTAAAAGAAAACAGACGTGCCGTACTGATGACCGAAGCGATTCTCGGCAGAAACATCAAATAAAGAGATAATTAAAAGGATTAAAAATAAATGGATATTATTGAGATTAAAAACCTTGAGATTTTTGCTAACCACGGAGTTTTTCCGGAGGAAAATGTACTCGGTCAGAAATTCGTCGTATCAGCCAAACTTTATACCAGTACACGTAAAGCCGGTCTGACAGATGAGCTGACTGCTTCGATTCACTATGGAGAAGTCAGCCAGATGATCACAAAGTTCACCAAAGAGCATACCTACAAGCTTCTGGAAACTCTTGCTGAAAACCTCTGTCAGATGCTTTTGCATGAATTTCCACTGATGAATGCAATTACTCTGCGTATTGAAAAGCCATGGGCACCGGTCGGACTTCCACTGGATACAGTTGCAGTAGAAATCACACGTGGATGGCACACCGCTTATGTTGCTTTTGGTTCTAACCTCGGAGACAAGAAGAAATATATCGATGATGGCATTCAGGGCCTTAGGAACACTCCCGACTGTGAAGTCGAGGCCATATCAGAATATCTTGTCACAGAACCCTATGGAGGTGTAGAACAGGATGAATTTCTCAATGGTGTGCTCCGTCTCCGCACGCTTCTGACTCCTGAAGAGCTGCTCGACCGTCTTCATGAACTAGAAGCGGCAGCCAACAGAGAACGTATCATCCACTGGGGGCCTCGTACCCTCGATCTTGATATTTTGTTTTATGATAATGAAATCATTGATACACCGGATCTCCATATTCCTCATATTGATATGGAAAACCGTGATTTTGTGCTGAAACCGCTGGATGAAATTGCACCATATTACCGTCATCCGGTTCTGAACAAAACCATCCATCAGCTTCTTACTGAACTTAATTCAAAAAGCAACTAAAAATGTCAAAACTTCTGAGTCCCGGTCATACACCAAGACTCAGAAGTTTTTTTGCTTCTTCAAGGCGTTCATAAAACTGTTCGTAGAAATCGCGTTTCTCTTCATACACTTTATAATAGAAACGGCTGAGCACATACATATTCAGATTTCTGATCAGCTCCGTATCTTCCGTCTGGTAAAAAATCTCCTGCACATCAAGAAGGAACTGATGCCAATCCCATACAAATTTTTCATATTGTTTCAAATCCGGTGTATCGAGCCATTTTTTTACTTTGATCTTTGAACGGTTTTTCTTCGTACATTCATGTATCTGCAAAATATATTTAAACCCCTCTTCCGAATAATATCTTCCGAGTGGGAACAAACGGCAGAATCCCGGACGAATTGCATGGACCGCGCATCTTCCTTCTCCGTTTAGAAATACACAGCGTTCTTCTGCTCCTTTCATTGCAAGATGCGGAAGAATGTTTCCATCCGAAATTCCAAGTTCCAGCACATTACCAATCAGATCTTCGGGAGTTCTCTGAAGTCCCCGGCTCAATCGGCAGACATCATAGGGGTCCAGAAGCACGGAATCACCCATCCCCTTACAGCAGTCACAGCAGCCTTTACAGTCCTGGCAGTCCGCTTTTACCATATCATTTGCATCATATAATTTTCCATCTGAAATTTCTTCCAGCGTTACTTCACGTCGCATAGATTTTCCTCTTTCTTCCTATACTGTTCCTATATTACTTGCATGACTTATGATACAAGACTATAATAGTGCTTGTCAATCATCAAGAAAAACGGAGGAACAGAAAATGCGATCTCTCGCAATCTATCTAAAAAACTATAAGAAAGAAAGCATTCTTGCACCTTTCTTCAAATTTCTGGAAGTTGTGTTCGATCTGCTTGTTCCGGTAGTAATTGCCCAGATCATTGATGTGGGTATCACAGGAAATAATCGTCCATACATCATTGAACGATTTTTTATCCTAGTGCTTATGGCTGCCGCCGGACTTACAGTCAGTATCACTGCCCAGTTTTTTGCAGCGAAAGCCAGTGTAGGATTTGCCACAGAACTGAGGCAGGCTGTTTATGACCATATTCAGAAGCTTTCCTATACAGAACTTGATACTCTGGGAACCGATACACTGATCACCCGTCTCACCGACGATATCAACCAGGTACAGAATGGCGTAAACATGGGACTTCGCCTTCTTCTTCGAAGTCCTTTTATTGTGCTCGGTTCCATGGTCATGGCATTCACGATCAATACTCGCTGTGCCCTGATTTTTGCCGTTGCCATTCCGGTACTTTTCCTTGTGGTATTTGTTATCATGTACCTCAGCATCCCGCTTTTTGGTAAAGTACAGGGACGCCTTGATACAGTTACCGGTCTCACCAGAGAAAACCTGACCGGTGTACGTGTCATTCGTGCTTTCTGCCGTGAAGAAGAATCAGTCCGTGAATTTGACGAGAGCAATGCCGCACTTACAAAATTAAATGAATTTGTCGGAAAGCTTTCCGCTCTCCTCAATCCGGTCACCTATGTGCTCATCAACATTGCTACTGTTATCCTGATCAACAATGCAGGACTTCAGGTAAACTTAGGTAACATGCAGCAGGGTGAAGTTGTTGCGCTTTACAATTACATGGCACAAATGATCATTGAGCTCATTAAACTTGCATCTCTGATCATTACTCTGAACAAATCTGCCGCATGTGCAAACCGTGTTGCCGACATCCTTAAAATAAAAACTTCCATGGATTATCCGGATGACACCGCTTCTGCTTCCGCAGCCGCTGAAAATGCCGTAGAATTTCAGGATGTTACCTTTGCCTATGCAGGCACAGGCGCACCAAGTCTTTCTGATATCTGCTTTTCTGTAAAGAAAGGCCAGACTGTCGGAATCATCGGTGGTACCGGCAGTGGTAAATCCACTCTTGTCAACCTGATTGCACGTTTTTACGATGCCACAAAGGGAACGATTATGATAAATGGGCAGGATATCCGAACCTACAGCCAGCATGATCTTCGTGAAAAAATCGGTGTTGTACCGCAGCGTGCAGCACTTTTTAAGGGGACGATCCGCGAAAATATGAAATGGGGACGCGAAGATGCAACCGATGAAGAAATCTGGGATGCACTGACCACTGCCCAGGCACGTGAAATCGTTGAGGGAAAAGACGGTCAGCTTAATTTCAAACTGGAACAGAATGGCCGAAATCTTTCCGGCGGTCAGCGTCAGCGACTGACAATTGCCCGTGCTGTCGTTAAGAAACCTGAATTTCTGATCCTTGATGACAGTGCAAGCGCACTTGACTTTGCCACAGATGCCGCACTTCGTAAATCTCTTCATCAGTTAAGCGGAAATATTACCACTTTCCTCGTCTCACAGCGTGCAGCAAGTATCCGTCAGGCCGATCTGATCCTTGTTCTGAATGACGGTGAACTTGTCGGCAAGGGCATCCATGATGACCTGATCCGTACCTGTGACATTTACCGTGAGATCTATTTCTCCCAGTTTCCGGAAGAACGGGCGAAATATACTGTATCAAATACTGCCGTATCCGGTGGAACTATGGAGGTGGTATCATGAACAAAACAACAAATGATACAGCAAATGCAAGCAGTATGGAGACTCTCTGGAAAGTACTCCGTTTCATCGGAAAATACCGTTTTCTCCTGATCTTAAGCATTATTCTGGCAGCTGTATCCGTTATTCTTCAATTATACGTGCCGGTACTTTTTGGTAACGCGATCGATCAGGTCGTTGCCGAACACAACGTAAACTTCAGTATGATGTGGTACTATCTGACAAGAATTCTTGTCATGGTCATCATCTCCAGTGTCGCTACCTGGATCATGAACATCATCAACAACCGCATGACTTTCCATACGGTACAGGATATCCGCGCAAAAGCGATCCGTCAGATTCAGGTACTGCCGCTCTCCTATCTGGACAGCCACAGCACCGGTGACATCATCAGCCGTATCATCGCCGATACCGATATCCTTTCCGATGGTCTTCTTCTCGGATTTACACAGTTGTTTTCCGGAATTGTAACCATCATCGGAACTCTGATCTTTATGTTTTCCAAAAACATTCGGATCACCCTGATGGTCATTATCCTCACCCCGGTCAGTTTTTTTGTAGCAAGATTCATTTCTTCCCGCTCTTTCCATATGTTCCGGAAACAGAGCGATGCACGTGGCCGTCAGACAGCCCTTATTGAAGAAATGATCGGTAACCAGAAGATCGTACAGGCTTTTGGATATGAAGATAAATCTTCAGCACGTTTTGCAGAAATTAACAATGAGTTGAAAGAATGCAGCCAAAAAGCCGTCTTCTACAGCAGTCTGACCAATCCGTCCACCCGTTTCGTAAACAATGTTATTTACGCAGGTGTTGCACTTGTCGGTGCATTTATGATTCCGGGCGGTGCACTTACTGTCGGCGGTCTCTCTGTATTGCTTTCCTACGCAAACCAGTACATGAAACCATTCAACGACATCAGTTCTGTTATTACAGAACTTCAGAACGCACTTGCATGTGCGACCAGAATCTTTGCACTTCTCGAAGAAGCTCCGGAAAGTGCAGATCCGAAAGAAGCCCTTACCGATGCAAAAGGCGAGGTCAATATTGATCATGTCAGCTTCCGCTATATTCCTAATAAAAAACTGATTGAAAACTTCAATCTCCATGCAGAACCGGGCAAACGTATCGCGATCGTCGGTCCGACTGGCTGTGGAAAGACCACCTTTATCAACCTGCTGATGCGCTTCTACGATGTGACCGGCGGCACGATTTCCATTGACGGACATCCGATCAATGAAATTTCCCGCCATTCCCTGAGAAACAGTTTCGGTATGGTACTTCAGGATACATGGATCAAGAACGGAACCGTCCGTGAAAATATCAATATAGGAAAACCGGATGCTACCGATGAAGAGATTATAGAAGCAGCCAAACGTTCCCACAGCTGGGAATTTATCCGCCGTCTTCCAAGCGGACTGGACTCACAGTTAAAAGAAGACAGCTTAAGCCAGGGTGAAAAGCAGCTTCTCTGCATCACACGTGTCATGCTGTGTCTGCCGCCTATGCTGATTCTGGACGAAGCAACCTCAAGCATCGATACTCGAACAGAACTTATGGTTCAGGAGGCATTTGACCGTCTAATGGAAGGACGTACCAGTTTCATCGTAGCCCATCGTCTCTCCACGATCCGCAATGCCGATGAAATTCTTGTTATGAAAGACGGAAGTATCATCGAACAGGGTTCTCATGATGAACTTATGGCAAAAGGCGGATTCTATCAGAATCTGTACAACAGTCAGTTCGTAAAAGTGGCCGAATAATTTTATGTATTACAAAACCCGTCAGAACAGCTGGTTTTATGCCATCTGCCCCGACGGGTTTTCTTTTTGGTTTTTATTTATTTAACCGAAGGACTCCTGTCATTCTTCTATGTCTTTCTGTGCAGCCAAATATTCTTCTGTGAGTGCCACCGCATCACGGATACAGTCCGGGCAGCTTCTGAGAACTTTGCCTGTCTCTACACCCTTTAATTCTTTACAGAGATATGAGCCGTTCTGCTCTTTAAATTTTGCAGCATACTCTCTGACTTTTTTGTAGGTATCGCCTTTCGTCATTTTTCCTTTTTCCGGATTGCCCACACTGTTCTGCAGACCAATGATCATCATCATTCCGGAAAGTGCGCCGCACACCTCCATCATTCCCATGCCGAGTCCGAATCCTTCTGCAATACGGAACATCTCTTCCTCGTCTACTCCGAATTCTTTACAGAATGAACATGCAACTGCCTGTGCACAATTGTATCCTTTGTCATGAAATGTGATTGCCTGTTCTGCTTTTGTGCTCATTTTGATTCCTTCTTTCTATCGTTTTCGTTTTCTTTCTGATTTATTCGATATTACTATATCAGAATTATTACAATTTATCCACCATTCTGTTGAATATACTCTCATATAATGGTATAATTATTCTTAATATTAGAGTAAAAGGGCGTATTTTTATGAGTATAATAAATGTGCTGTACAGCCGCTCAGAGTTTCTCGAGAACGTAAACGATTTCCTTGAAAGTCATGCACTGTCTGACTGGTGTATTATATCTATTGATATTGAACGATTCAAATTATTTAATAACTGGTACGGTCAGGAAGCCGGAGATATCCTGCTTACCAATATCAGTCAGTATCTGCTTCGTATTCAGCAGATGAAAGGCTATCTCGCCGGTTATTTTGGGGGAGATCATTTCTTCATGTGTATTCCGGACGATGACCAGCTTATCAACCTGATTTATAAAACATCCGGAGCTATATCGGCATCCACAGCCAGAACGAGGGATTTCTGCCTATCATTGGCATCTATTCTATCCCTGATGATCATCCGGATGTTGCAACGATGTGCAACAATGCACAGCTCGCAGGTTCTGATATAAAAGGCAATTTTAATAAACGTATTTCTTATTTCACTGATGAAATCATAAATCAGCTCGAAAAGGAACAGCAGCTGATCCACGATGTAACAGTCGGTCTGGAAAATAAAGAATTCACCTTTTATCTCCAACCAAAATGCAACAGCGAAACAGGTGCTATCGTCAGTATGGAGGCACTCTCTCGCTGGATCAGTCCGGTTCGTGGTTTTGTTGCCCCCGGTGAGTTCATCCCGTTTCTTGAAAATAACGGCATGATTACTTCACTTGATACATATATCTGGGATGCCGTGTGCCAGACACTTTCCTACTGGAAACATGATCACCTTTATGTTGTTCCTATTTCAATCAATGTATCTGTTGCTGATATTGAAACGATCAATGTTCCTGAATACCTGCAGGATCTCATCACAAAATACGACCTTTCTCCCGAGATGCTGCTTGTTGAAATTACAGAGACGGCCTTTTCAGAAAACAATATCATTGTAAGAGAAACCATCGATCAGCTTCATCAACACGGTTTCTGCGTTCTGATGGATGATTTCGGAAGTGGCTACTCTTCTCTTAACATGTTAAAAGACACAAATGTTGATATTTTGAAACTTGATATGAAGTTCATCGAAATGAATCCGGAAAACTGCCAAAAAGGAATTCAGATCATCGATTCTATTGTCAATATGGCACATAAACTCAACCTGCCGATTATTGCAGAAGGTGTAGAAAGCCCTGAACAGATTAAAATGCTGCGTTCTATGAATTGTATCTATGCGCAGGGATATTATTTCTACAAACCAATGCCGATCAGCGATGCAGAGGATCTTCTGACCACAGTTCCTCACGAGAAGTACCATCACGTATGCAAACAGGATCCGGCTGATTCTCGAAATACCGCGGATGCGTTTCATGAAACCTCAGTTACGCATTCTATTTTCAAGATTCTTGCCGAAAATTCACTGGTTCTCGCCAGATTAAATCTGAATAACGGTGAATACGAAATTTTAAAAAGAGATTACCGGCTCCATGGATGTGGACTTGAAATGGAACATGATTTTGAATCATACAACCGTCGCATATTAAATGAAAAGCTGATCCATCCTGATGATGAAGAACTGTATCGCGCCAGAATCACATTGTCCTCACTGCATGATTTCTTTTTTGACGGCAAAAAACAGCTCAGCTATCAATTTCACCGTCAGTTGAATAATAAATATATTCCTACTGTTATGGAATTTTTTGCAGGCAACCGGTGTGATGTACAAAATCCGTGGATTGTTGTACTTATTCGAGAAATATCTTGACAGTGCGCAGTGATAAGTGCTATTTTTACAGTAAAATTTTAAAAATCATATGACGAGGTGCAAAGACATGCAGGAATTAAAACCAATTAAAGAAGGTAAAGTACGAGAGATCTATGATAACGGAGACAGTCTGATCATGGTAGCTACTGATCGTATCAGTTGTTTCGATGTTATCCTGAACAATGAAGTGACCAAGAAAGGAACAGTACTGACACAGATGTCCAAGTTCTGGTTCGACCTGACCGAAGACATCCTGCCTAATCACATGATTTCTGTTGATGTAAAAGACATGCCGGAATTTTTCCAGCAGGAAAAATACACCGGGAAATCCATGATGTGCCGTAAGCTGAACATGCTCCCGATCGAGTGCATTGTTCGTGGCTATATCACAGGCAGCGGCTGGAAGAGCTATCAGGAAAACGGAACCGTATGCGGCATCACACTTCCTGAAGGTTTAAAAGAATCCGACAAGCTTCCGGAGCCAATTTACACCCCGTCAACCAAAGCCGAGATCGGTGACCACGATGAAAATATTTCTTTCGAGCAGAGTGTAGAACATCTCGAGAAATATTTCCCGGGCAGAGGTCAGGAACTCGCAGAAAAACTTCGTGACAATACGATTGCTCTCTATAAAAAATGTGCAGAATACGCACTGAGCAAAGGTATCATCATTGCTGACACCAAATTCGAGTTCGGTCTGGATGAAGATGGAAATATGGTAATCGGTGATGAAATGCTGACACCGGACAGCTCCCGTTTCTGGCCTGCAGACGGTTACGAACCAGGACATGGACAGCCATCCTTCGACAAGCAGTTTGCACGTGACTGGCTGACCTCTAATCCGGGAAATGACTGGACACTTCCACAGGAAATTGTGGACAAAACCATCGCAAAATACCTGCAGGCATACAAAATGCTTACCGGCAAAGATCTTGACTAATATACATTAAAGGAGTGAATTATACGAGTGGACGCAAGTGACACTTACCAGGTGATTATTCTGATCATACTACTGGCATTATCTGCATTTTTTTCATCAAACGAGACTGCACTTATGGCAGTCAATAAAATCCGTCTTCGTACGCTTGCCGATGACGGCAATAAACGGGCAGCCAAAGTTCTGGACATTGTCGAAAACCATACTTCCAAAATGCTCAGTGCCATACTGATCGGAAATAACCTTGTTAATATCACCGCTTCCTCTCTTGCCACTTCACTGGCATACAGCTTTGGCGGCTACATGGTAAGTATTGCCACAGCTGCATTAACGGTGGCAATACTTATTTTCGGTGAAATTACACCTAAAAATTATGCAACATTAAACGCAGAAAAAATTACATTACGCTATATTCCGGTTCTCAGCTTTTTTATGACGATCATGACTCCGTTCATCTTCATCATCAATCTGTTTTCAAGAATCTTTATGAAGCTTCTGCGTGTGGATCCTGATGCCGTCAATAAGGCAATGACGGAGGAAGAACTTCGTACGATCGTAGATGTCAGTCATGAAGATGGTGTTATCGAATCAGATGAAAAGAAAATGATCTATAATGTGTTTGATCTCGGGGATGCCGATGCCAAAGACATCATGGTTCCACGTGTCAACGTCACATTTGCCGATGTAAATTCGACTTATGAAGAACTGATCGATATTTTCCGCGAAGACCGTTTTACCCGTCTGCCTGTTTACGAGGACACACAGGATAATATCGTCGGAATCATTAATATGAAGGATCTCCTTCTCTATGATCCCGATGAACGATTTGATATCCGCAGTTTTCTCCGTAAACCTCATTTCACATATGAGTACAAAGACATTTCCGAGCTTCTTGTGGAGATGCGTGAATCCACTTTCAATATTGCCATTGTTCTTGACGAGTACGGTGAAATGACAGGTCTCATCACCCTGGAAGATATTCTGGAAGAAATCGTTGGAGAAATTCACGATGAATATGACGAAAATGAAAACGAACTGATCAAAAAGCTTTCTGATCGCGAATATGTCATTGAAGGATCTATGAGTCTTGATGATGTTAATGACCATCTTGGAACACATCTTGAATCCGAAGACTATGATTCACTTGGCGGTCTTGTGATTGAACATCTGGATCGTCTGCCCGTCGCAGGAGATCAGGTAATCACCTCTGACGGTATCCGCCTTGTCGTTGACAAGCTTGATAAAAATCGTATCGAAAATGTACGTGTATTTCTTCCGGAAAAGCAACCCGATGAACCCGAAGCAAACGATTCTGATGTATCTGCAGAATCTTAAATGATTCAGTTGAATCTGATCTGCACATGCAATAATCTCTTCGTAATTCTTATAAAAATTGCCATCATCTTCAAAAGGAAAAATAATTTGCGCAATAAAAGACTGTACTGAATATAAGTTTCTGTACAGTCTTTTTCTAATTCTTATTTTATTCTGCAATCGTTTTCACGGTTTCCTTTTTGCTGAACTGTAACAGCTCCAGCAGGACTTCATATACTGCTTCATTCCTTTTTACAATGATTGCAAATTCTTCTCTTGCCTCATTCAGGCGGTGAAAAAGCATGCGTACCGCAGTCGGTTTCTGCTGCTTCTGCCTCTGTTCACGCAGATAGCCTTTTTCATCGTAATAGTAACGTTCATCTATTATAAAAACGAGTTGATCCTGATATCCTTTCAAAAGAATCTCTGCTTCTTCCTCATCATTTGCATACACCACCTGAATATGAGGGTAATAGCGTACCGTTCTCTTTTCAGGTAAATGCATCATATTTTGAATGAAAGATGAAAGTTCCGCATTGGTACGGATACGGTTCGTAAGATGAAAGCTCTGAATATCCGGCAGATGTTCGATCTCACGGATCATAGTCCTGTCCATTTCTTCATCTGAAATCATATCTTCATCGTCACTGGAAAAGATTACCGGATGCTTCTCGCTCAATTCCAGTATCACGTGTAGCTTCTCCTCCGTAAGCAAATGCGCCTCATCTACCAGAATTGCTCTGTATTCCTTAAGATCCGGACCTTCTTCAAGCTGGCTGTCCGATAAAAATGCGATCCGTAACAATCTGTCGTGCAAGATTTTCCATTCTTTTCCGGTTTCTCCACAGTGGATCATACATACCTTCTGATGTACCGAAAGCTTCATTGCTATGTCATAAAGCAATAACGTTTTCCCTGTTCCCGGCAGACCGCTGAACCAGAAGTAACCGTACTTGACTTTTCGTATTTTATCCAATATTCTCCGCTCAATATCTTTCTGCTGCGAAGTCAGAAAATATTCTTTATTCAGAAATCTTTCCGGCTCGGTCACTGGTGAAAACAGATACATTTCTGCCTGAAAAAGATCTTCGATATCTCCCTCATAATCTTTGCTCTGTCTCTGTAAGGCAAGACACAGCTGATCCCAGTCTACCTCAACAATATGATCATGATTGTTCAGTCGTACCAGACGTTCCTGGCTGCTGATATATGTATAAGACTGAATCATTTTCCCCTGCACAGACAGATAATATCGATTCTGTAAAAGCTGTTTGCGTACTGCCTCGTCTGAGACTTTTCCGCTCTTTAATTCAATATTTACAATCTGATCGTCTTTTATCTGCAGAAGGTCAAATTCCTTGCCAAGTCTCGGAACCTGAAACGAATAGAAAAAACGCAACGCATGTACATCCTGCATATGCATCTCCAGCTCCCGTACCAGCGCTTTCATGCTCTCCAGTTCCCATTCCCGCATTTTCAGGAAATATGTTCTTCCCGATAACTGCCGCTCCAGTTTCTGCAGGCACTCAATATTCTGATTTCTTGTGATCGCATAAATTGAAATAGACTTCATTTCCTTCCACCTGCTCCGATATCTCATTTTTTCTCTTATTCTATGCTTACTCTTTGATCTCTGCCCATGCTTCTTTCAGCCGATCCAGTGAATATCCTGCATTGGCAGGACTTGTAGACGGCAGTTTATGTGCTTTGATTCCGTTTACCGGATAAATGTATTTGCAGTACAGCTCATAAGCCTTGCCACCGTTAGTATAAATAGTCTGTATATCGGCAATCTTAAGAATTTCCGACAGATCATTCGGTATCACGTCTCGGATGCTGGCATCAGACGAGCCTTCGATTTCACAGCTTTTGATTACATCCCAGACTGCAATGTGATTTGCAAGCAGCATTGCTTTCTTTTCTTCTATCGTATGTGGAACTTCACATCCCAGGATTCCGGCAAGTACCTTCCAGAAACGGTTCTGTTTATGTCCGTAGAAAAACTGCTGTTCCCTGGACTTTACCGATGGAAAACTCCCCAGAACCAGGATTCTGGAGTTTGCATCATAGACCGGTGGAATTGTGTGTTTTATCATGGTGATCCTCCTTTCCACTAAATAGCAACTCATGTAGTGCTAAAAAATCACTATATGTCTCAATCTCATATCAACACCTCCAGATTGCTTCTCCTTCAGCATCACAGACAGCAGTGCTGTGCACCACCTTGATAAATACTTAAAGTCGAATGTATGTTCTTTATTATTTTAGCATATACGCAGTAATTATTCCAGTGCCAAAATTATATTCAAAAGGCTTTCGTTAAATATCCATAATGGCAAGTTTTGATTAGTCTGTTTCTTCTATTATCAATTTGCTTTTTCAAAGTCGCTGCTTTCTTATCTTTCATACAAAAATATATTGGCTCTATAGACTGATTGGTCTATTTTATAAATAGATTATATAACATTCTTGGAGGAGTATATGATAGATATGATTTCTAATTATGAAAAAGCAAAAATTTCTATGGCACATGTTTTCCTGCAATATGATCAGGCTGCAATGATACATAAATATTCATTAGAATACGATTCTGACTGGTTATATATTACTTTTGTCAACCGTATCTATCGCATTAACAGAAAAACGGGAAATGTTCAGTGGTCAGATCATAATTTTGAAACGGTCTATGAATCCGACTATAATGAGACAATGACCATTTATGATGTTTTATGTTATTCAAAAGATGGTTGCCATCTGGCTAATGAATTTGTAAACATAAACAGTCTTTCTACAATCATGGCTGGAAATCTTTCCCAGAACAGCGGATTTTTTAAGAATACCGCTGACTTTTTTAATGGAAAAACCGTTGAATTACGTAATGCCTGTGTAGTTCTTTCCGGAAAGGAACTGGGAAAAGGAGATGTTGCTTTCGAATTAAAACTTTTTCCTTTTTTGCCGATTATCATTCGTTTCTGGGAGGCTGATGACGAATTCCCGGCAAGTATTCAAATTCTTACAGACAGGAATACTTTAGATTACATGCATTATGAAACACTTATGTTTGCACTTACACATCTGTTTTCCAGACTGAAGGAGGAAATGCAAAATGAAGAAAGGTGAAGAATCCAGACAACGCCTAATCGAATGTGCTGCTGAATTATTTTGGAAAAATGGGTATTCTGCCACTGGAATTAGCGAAATTCTAAAACAAACAGGCCTTCCAAAAGGATCTTTTTATTTTTATTTCAAAAGCAAGGATGATCTGGCAACAGCAGTGACGGAATACTATCCAAAAATCTTACTGGAACAATTTCGAAGCAGTTCTCAGGGAAATGACTGGGAAAGTTTTATAGAAGAAATCTTCGATTATTTATTCGGAAGGGCAACTGGACAGACATTTGCAGGCTGCCCGTATGCGGTGATGGGCATGGAAACAGCCCTTAGCAAGCCAGCGGTTGCATCTGTATTTATGGAAGGACTAAAAAATTCGAACAGATTTTTCAGGAAGTATTGTTATACTCCGGATTGTCTCCAGATCATGCAAAGATTCTTTCTCAGCGTATGCTTTCCATCTATCAGGGATATCTTCTTCTTGAACGAATTAGCAACAATACTTTCTTTTTGAAAAATGCAAGAAAAAATATGCTTGAAATGTATCGGGAATACCGATCATATCATGAAATCTGAAGGGAACCTATATGAGTACAGTAATTCTTTCCTGCACCACACTTCTGGAATATGTACAACAGGCTCAGAATATCTGCAATACAGACTTTCCCATCATTGAATTAAATCAGCAATACCACATAGAACTCTCCAAAATGAAGGAAGACATTCTTCAAACCCTCTCCAGTCTGCCGTCAGATGTGGATACTGTTCTTGTAGCTATGGGGTTCTGCGGCGGATCATGGCAGGATGTGTTCTGCTCTAAAACCCTGGTGATTCCCAGAGTTGCTGACTGTGTTGCACTTACACTAACTACGCCGGAACAATATGCTCCGAATCCGAAAGAACCAGGTCATATGTACCTGTTCGGAAATTGAGAAAATGGATTTTCTGTTCAGGCCATTTATGAAAGTCTTCTGAAGGAATATGATAAAGAAATTTATAATGCAAAATCATTCTAAATACTGCTACCAAATTTGGTAATATATCTGTCCGCAGATATGTTTAGGGCAGTTTTGCGAATGGCATTAACACCCCTTTAACGTTCACTATAATTGAAATCGGTATTTTCCTTTTCCATGTCCGGTTACGGATACGATTACCTTACTATCAACCAACAGTTTTATCAGCTCGGATGCTCTTGTTGATTTTAACCCGGTAATATCTTCTACAATCGTTCTGCCGAAATATTCTTCTTTTCCACATTTTGAAAACAGTTCAAAAGTGTGATTTATTGTTTTTTCTGAAATCATATCCGAAAAAGCAAGTAATTTATTTCGAATGTTCGCTTTTTGACTTTCAATGTCCGCTTCCGTATTCCCAATGTCCGCTGGAAACATTGAGGTCTTCAGCAACCTGTTCCTGTGTAAGTTTCTTTATAGTACGAGCATTTTTAATTTTATCAGCTATCATAATTCTGTATACCTCCTTTCTTCCATGAGATTACAGCAAACGTAGTAGTAACGTCTATCAAAAGGCTTTTACATATTAGATAAAATCATGTAAAATTTCTTTTACATAGCTTAATTGCAGTCTATTTAGCTTGTTTCTTGACTACTCATGAAAAATATTTTTACTTTCGCCCCACCTGTATTTTCAGAATTTGAAAGTTTAATCCCTCCGCCATATTTTTCAGCCACAGTTTTTGCAAAAAATAGCCCAATCCCATAATGGGCTTCTCCATTTCTACTTGTGTCATCCATAAAAAACTGCTCTGTGCCATGCAATAATGCTTCTTTTGTAAATCCTGATCCGCTATCCTCCACAATGAATGTCAGCCGGCCATCCTGCTCCTTTGCGTCAATATAAATGATTCCATTTTCTTTTGTATGCTCCACTGCATTCTGAATCATATTCATTACTGCCCGAAACATTTGATCATAGACAATCATTACCTTTTTATCACTTTGCTTTGCCTTCCAATCTATTTTCTGGTGATAGATTTCTGCCAGCCCAAGTGCCTGCTCCTTTATATCTGTAAAAAAATCTTCTAACATCACCGTTGTATAGGTAACATCACTGCAATTCCATGATTTTGTGACATCTATCAACTGCTGGACATAACTTTGTATCTGTGTTGTACCGTTTAAAACATAGGTAATATTATTTTTCTGTTCCGTGGTCAGTTCAGTCTCTGAAAGTAGTTCTGCATTTCCCCTTACAATCGTAAGAGGTGTTTTAATATCATGCGCCAAAGCAGACATCTGTTGGTTCTTTTCCTGCTCTGTTTTCCATTGCTTTTCTAAGGATTCCCGCAATGCATCTCGCATATCATCGATTGCCGATAAACAATCATCAAACTCTTTGATACCGGAACCAGATGTCTCATACTCCAGGTTCTGATTCTTTATTTGATCGATGGCATCTAACACAGGCTGCATCTGCTTTTTGATTCTTTTTCCAAAACATATGGACGGAATGATGATAATCGCTATCGCTCCAATCACAGCCATAATACTCATCACATTCTGAGGTCCTATAAAATGCTCCCTCAAAAAAGCCGAATGATACTGAGGTGTCAGGCGATATTGCAAAACAACATATTCATTTTCCCTTGAAATTACTTTATAAAAATATTTCCCGGATGCGGTTCCATACTTTGCAACATTCCATGCTATCTGTTCGTATTGTTCTGGAAGATTTCCACCTATTTCCTCTCCCTTCTCTGAAAAAATGACATAATTACAAAGTGCAGGAATCATCTCAGCAGTCACTTTATCTGCATGCAAAATCGTATCATATGCTTCATTAATCTTTTGCTCTGCATAATTCGCCGGATAAATGCAGCCTACACTGATCAAAAGGTAAAGTAGCAGATAAGCAACAATCACCAAACCGACTAATGATCCAAGCATGACAAGTACATATCTCATAAAAATCCTGCTGAGTGCATTGCTTCTCTTTACTCTTCCCATTTATATCCAATCCCCCAGACTGTTTTTATCGGTGTATAATTATACTCCGCAAATTTCGATCTTATATTTTTGATATGTGTAATAATGGTACTGTCATTACTCTCACTGTCAAAACCAAAGACCTTTTCTAAAATCTGTTCCTTCGAGAAAACCTGTCCTCTGTTTTTAGCCAGGAATTCACAAATTTCGTACTCTGTTTTCGTAAACGGAAGTTCTTTATCATCCATCAACAGTTTCTTTTGAGACATCTGAATGCAGACTCTCCCTAAAACCATCCGGACAGAATGTTCCCTGTGCTCTCTTCTAAGATGTGCATGAATCCTTGCACGAAGTTCCATCACTCCAAATGGCTTTGAAATATAATCATCTGCTCCCAACGAAAGTCCGTTCACCAGACTGTTTTCCTCCGTTTTTGCGGTAAGAAACAAAATCGGACAATCCACAAGTATCCTAATTCTTTTGCATAATTCGAAGCCATCAATTCCAGGCATCATAATGTCCAGTAAAATCAGGTCATAACGATGTAATTCTTCCATATTAAGTTTCAGCGGATTACTTACTTTGGTAACCAGATGTCCATCCTTATTCAAAATGCTTTCTATCATTTCCAGAATTGCCGGTTCATCATCAACTGCCAGTATTTTTGCCATAGTTTCCCTCGATTCTATTCCGATATTCTGTTTCCTTCCCAGTGGTTTACCCACCAAAAATAGTATACCATACTAATCCCTGTAAATATTAAGCAACCTGGTATGAATGACAACCATTCACCTACACTAGTTTCTCCCAATACAGATTGCAGATAAGTATATGGTACTCTACCCGTCCAGCAGACAAATACATATTTCCACACATAATCTCCAAGTCCGGTAAGCATCAATGCACTAATTAGTCCTGATATAATCCCTGCTCCAATGGATACCCCTTTTCCAAACTGAAAAGCCAGAATCAGCTGCCACAGATAAAGTGGAACACTGCTTCCCCACAGCAGCAATGCTGCAAATATACATCCTTTCATGATTTCGATATCGCTTGATGCGATTCTTCCAAATCCAATTCCGAATATGATTGCTGTCAATAGGATAGAGCACAGACACAAAACCAGTAGCATCAACAGTTTCGATAAAAATGCTGCAGGTTTATCCGGTAAAGACAACAGATTTTGAAAATCACCTGCATTTTGTTCCTGTTCCATCACACTTGCTGTAAAAATTCCAATAAGTACCGGAAGTCCTGCTCCTATTGCCTGATAAAATGCAATCACTTTCATATTTTCATTCCATGGTGAAAAAAAGTAATATATTAAAAATATAACGCTGGTTATAATCGGAATCAGTAAGTGTGCCAGAATCACAGATGTTCCTTTCATCTTTCGCAAGTCTGCATTAAGAGATCTTCCAATCATCTTATTTCACCTCTCTTCTCTCAAACCATTTCAAAAACAGAACCGTTACAAAAACAAACCAGATGATTGAGAGACACATTCCCGGAACAATGACTCCCGTATCCAAAAGAGGATTCCCTGCTTCTGCGGCAAGTCCATTTGGTAAAACATGAAGCAACGGGCACATCATTCGCATAGGGATTGCAGAAACAAGTACATACCAGATTCTGGTTTGTGATATTACCACACCGCTGACGGTAATAAATAGGCAGACGAACAGGTTTACAATCATTCCAAATCGTTCACTTAAAAATAAAGCTACCGGAATCTCCCATAACTCAGAAACCGTCAGAAACAATACTGCAATCAACGCTCCTCCAACTGGAACATGTGTCGTTAGAAGAAAGCCTCCAAGCGTTGCTCCTGCAAACACAATCACATTAGAAAACAAAATCATGTACCCAATATAAATAATTTTCCCCAGCAACAATTTTCTTCTGTCTGTGGGAATAGTCATTAAATGATAGTATTTTATCTTTTTCTCCTGCGCCACAGAAAGATAACAAAATAGAGCAATCATCCCCGGCAGCAAAAGTGTATACCACCAGTTCCAAACACTTTCTGCATAAGCATTTGTCATCCCAAGAGTAAATATAAATGCCATGACAAATGTAAGAAGAGGAAATCCCCAGATAAACTTTTTTCGCATGGTTCTTTTGGCTTTTTGATGTTCTGCTTTTATAATATTAACCATGGATTTCACCTACTTTCTGGTTTTTTCTTACCACATTCATAAACAAATCTTCAAGATTATCTCCCTGCTTTAATGCTCCTTCGTATCCTAAGATTCCACCTGAAATAATCCCGACTTTATCTGCAAGTAACTGTACCTCTGAGAGAATATGACTGGAGAGAATTACAGTGATTCCCTGTTCCGGAAAAGACCGGATCAGCTCTCGTAATTCCTCGATGCCTATTGGATCTAATCCATTCGTAGGTTCATCCAATATCAAAAGTTCCGGTTCTCCAAGCAATGCCATTGCAATGCCTAGTCTTTGCTTCATCCCCAAAGAAAACTGTCCTGCTTTCTTCTTTCCGGTGTTTGTAAGTGATACAATCTGCAAGACCTCATCAATTCTGTTTTCATCTGTACCAAGCAATAATTGTCTTACCTTCAAATTCTCTCTGGCGGAAAGATTTTCATAAATAGGCGGATTTTCAATTAACGCTCCTATTTTTGATAAATCTTTCCTATCCAAAAGTTTTCCATCAAAGTAAATCTTTCCTGCAGTTGGTTTCATCATACCAGTCAACATTTTCAATGTGGTAGATTTTCCCGCACCATTCGGTCCAAGCAATCCATAAATCTGTTCCTTTTCTATATTAAGTGAAACATTATTTACCGCTTTCTGCTTTCTAAAATATTTACACAAATTTTGTGTCTGCAACATCATTTCCATCTTTACTATCCTTCCTTCCATATTTCATTTCTTACTGAAATATAACCTAACAGAAAAAAATA